>Ga0115546_1001243_pt1 | contig 16019 bp, 13 predicted proteins | sample COGITO_mtgs_1004_FD_87186 | JGI IMG/M metagenome (GOLD analysis project Ga0115546, IMG submission 87186) | Pelagic marine microbial communities from North Sea - COGITO_mtgs_100413 | ecosystem: Environmental > Aquatic > Marine > Epipelagic | place: Germany:Helgoland, sampling site Kabeltonne...
GCCAACACCCATTTCGGTGACACAGGTGCTGTAGAGCGGCAGTAAATCCATTTGCTTTGCGGTCAGTGCTGGCATCGGCATAATAATCTGCTGATAGGCGAGGCCATTGGTGCCGGCGCTGTAACTGGTTAGGGGCAATGGTGCGCTATCGACACTGTGACGCTCGGCGTAGGCAATATCCACTGGCACATCTTCAATGCCAACTTTGGGCAGAATATCCAGGTTCTCTTCCATTTCCTGACGTTCTTTAAGGGCTGCGGCGCTGTCGACTATGGCTTGTTTTTCGCTGTCGCTGAGCTTGGCTTGAATGGCTGCCAGCTGGTCTTTCTCGGCCTGATCTTTGCTGTTGGCGAGCTGGTGATCGGGCTTCATGACCAGACGGATACGATGCTGGTTATCGATCAATAGATTTTGAGCCAGTGACTTAATAAACTCTGGGTCCTGAATCTGCTGCTGGAGCTTTTCTAGAACCGGATCCAGATTTAGCAGATCCACCGGATCACCGCGATGGGTGGCGCTGGTCAGTGAGGTAAGAATTAAGTTGAGACCATAGGGATAGCCGCCGCCGGAAACTTCACGCTGACCTAGTTCCAGCTGATGCAGACTGGCAGCCACCTGTTCCAGGGGCAGGCCATTATCGGCAACATCTTGCAGCACATCGAGAATCAGTTTCTCGACTGCATCGGCTTGCTCTGGGTTGGAACCTTCGACACCACAGGCAAAACATAGCTCTTTCTGAGAATCTTCAAGGCCGCACATCGGTGAGGGCGAAGTCCCCAGATCGGTGGTTTCCAAGGCTTTTAATAATGGCGAGCCGCTATTGTCGAGGAGCACGCTGGCGAGCAGGCGCGCCTCCATGCTGGCTTCTAAGTCTGTTGAGTCACCTAGGAGCCAAGACACGACTATATGTGTGTGGTCTTCCAATGGCTCTTGGTCATCAGCCGCATAGCACTCTTCAAAATACTGCGGGCTGGTGTAACGCTGTTCGTCAGTCACCGCTATATGGCAGTCGAGTTTTTCGAAGCGGCTGAGGGCATTGGTTTCAAAAGTCGCCTGATGCTCGGCGGCAGCAATATCACCAAAGGTAATAAAGATCGCATTGCTCGGGTGATAGTGAGTCTTGTAGAAGGCTTTAAATTGATCGTAGCTGAGGTCCGGAATATCCGCGGGCTCGCCGCCACTGTTGTAGTGGTAGGTGCTGGTGGGATAGAGGTGCTTGCTCATGGTCTGCCACAGAGTCGAGTTGATCGAGCTCATGGCACCTTTCATTTCATTGAACACTACACCTTTATAGGTCAGCTCAGAGCTGGCATCGGTGGCATCGGCAAACTCTAAACGGTGACCTTCCTGAGCAAAATCCAAAGGATCTAGGCGGGCAAAAAACACTGAGTCCAGATACACGTCGAGGAGATTATTGAAGTCCTTTTTATTCTGGCTGGCAAAGGGATAAGCGGTCCAGTCGGAACTGGTAAAGGCATTCATAAAGGTATTCAGTGAACGCCGGATCATCATGAAGAACGGGTCGCGCACCGGATACTTTTCACTGCCACAGAGCGCAGTGTGCTCGAGAATATGCGCCACACCAGTGGAGTCCATCGGCACTGTGCGCAGGGCTACGAGGAATACATTCTCTTTATTGTCGGCGGCTAGGTGAATATGTTGTGCACCTGTAACTCGGTGGCGATATTCCTGGTAGCGGACATTAAGGGAAGGTATCTCTTGCTCGCGCAAAAGCTCAAACGCTGGGTGATGGGTCATAGGGGCTTTGCTCTCTGGATGGCTCTGTGGATTTTGCTATGAATGGGTGAAAATTGAATCGAGCTGCATTCTACTGCATGTGACTGGTGGGGGAAATGCCGCGGGGCAATAGTCACTGGCTTTGGCTCTCGATCTTAAATATTGGCTTTGGTCCGCTTGCGATACTCAATAGGTGTAGTTCCCTCCCAGCGTTTAAAAGCACGATAAAAGGTACTGGGTTCAGAGAAGCCGGTGAGATAGACAATTTCACTGATCTCTTCGTCGGTTCTCGACAGCAATCGTTTGGCCAATGAACGACGATGGTCGTTGAGCAGTCTTTGAAAGCTGGTGTCGGCTGTATTGAGCTGATGTCTGAGATTGCGCGGGGTAATCTCAAGCTGTTCGGCCACCCGCTCCAATGTCACTTCAGCAATTTCCAATAGCGCGGCAATCTGACTGCGCACTAGACGGACAAAATCCTGCTGTTGCAATCGCGCCAGATGCTGGTCGGCGGCCTTAACATGCAAGTTGAGCAGCTCGGGCTCCGCATTCAGCGAGCGGTAGTTGAGTATTTCCGGAGAAAAGTAGAGTTGAAATGAAGGCGCATTAAACTCTACCTCGCACTGAAATATCCGCTGATACTCGGTGAGATCTGTGTTGGGGGGATGATTAAAGACAATCTTTTCCGCTTTAAATGCGCCGTCGGTAACCGCTTGAAAGGATTTAATCAGCCCCAGTACCATGGCTTCAGCTAAGTGCGAAGTGGCGTATTGGTGCTCGGTAAAATAGCTGGTTAGGCAGGGCCGTGGCTGCTCGCTGAGCTGACCATGCAGTGCATCACTGATCAGGCGCTGATAGTCAATAACGCGGCGCAGGCCGTCGCCAAAGGTAGCGCTACTGAGAAACAGGTATTCGAGAATTTGCCCCTTGTAGACAGGCATTTTTTCCCCCAGGTGCAAACCTATACAGGGGTCGCCAGAGAGCTCCACCGCGGCTTTCCAAAAATGTGGCTGGGCGGAGAATTGGGTACGCAGATTAGATTGGTAGAGTTGCTTGGGATCCAGTCCGCTGCGACGCAGCACGGCGTCGGCATCGACACCTAGATTGGCCAAACCTTGATATGCCAGTCTGACTAAAGTTCCCGCATCGGTTAAACCTGACATACACTTACCTAGTAGCTCTATTAGATTCCTTCTTGTCCATATCATACACGATTGGCCGAAATGACAATATAGAGTTTTTTTACTGCCAATGATTACCAGGGAGGTTTCAAGCAGAATGATAAAAATGAATAGTCCTAATCCCCAATCCAATAACAGCCATAGCGACCCAACAGATGTTGGCCTACCGCCTATTGTGCTCGACCATTTGCCGAATATGCCGTCGTTGTTAGGCCGTGCCGCGTTTAAGTCTGGCTACTATCAGCTGGGTGATATTCTGCCCGCTCTGAGCACCGAGATTAATAACCTGCGTATCCGGCAAGATGATCTAAATGCTTACAAAGCGCTCTGTGGTTTTTCTAATAGCTCAGTGCTGCCGGCAACCTATCTACACATGTTGTCGTTTCCCCTGTCGTTAAACCTGCTGATTCAGCAAGATTTCCCCATGAAAGCCATGGGGCAGGTGCATCTGCGCAATCAGATCTCGGTTCTCGAAGAGTTTGATCTGCGGGCGTCGATCAGCATGAAAGCCACAATCGGCAAAAGTGAATTAACTAGCCGCGGTGTTGAATGGGACATTGATGTATCCGCTATGGTGGATAACCAGTTGGTTTGGTCTAGTACATCAACCTATTTAAATCGCTGCAAAACTGGCGTGGCCGCGGTGCGACAGAAAGAGGTCGTACCTGAGGGCAATACTCAAAACTGGATGGTTGAGGCTGATACAGGTCGTCGTTATGCGAAAATCTCGGCTGACTACAACCCCATTCATCTGTCTGATATCACCGCCCGATTATTTGGTTTTAAACAGGCTATTGCCCACGGTATGTGGTCGAAGGCGCGTTGTTTAGCCGCACTTGAAGATAGATTGCCAAGTGCCGGCTACAGCGTCGATGTCGCATTCCACCGTCCTTTGTTCTTACCCGCTGAGGTGGTTTTTAATAGCGCCGTAAACAAACAGGGTGAGAGCTTCTCATTACAAAATAAACAGAGTGGAGTCCTCCACTTGCTAGGCCAGATCTCATAGGAGAGTAGTAAATGCCTGATTATAAAGTCCCGGTAAATGATTACCTGTTTCTGTTCAATGATGTTCTCGATATGCAGAGCAAATACAAAAATGTTCAGGGCGGAGACGAAGCCACTACCGATATGGTTGAGGCGATCTTTACTGAAGCAGCCAAGTTCTGTGAAAACGAATTGGCGCCGATCTATCAGAGCGGCGACGAAGGCTGTACCTGGGACGATGGTGTAGTCACTACACCTGCAGGCTTTAAAGAGGCCTATCAGAAGTTTATTGAAGCTGGCTGGACCACATTGACTGGCAGCGCCGATATGGGCGGCCAGGGCTTGCCGTCGTCTATTGGTATCGCCATCAATGAAATGATGACCACTGCCAACTGGGCTTGGGCCATGTATCCGGGTCTCAGTGAAGGCGCGGTTGCAACTCTTGAAACCAGCGGTACTGAGCAGCAGAAGAAAGACTATTTGGTCAAGCTGATCAGCGGCGTCTGGAGTGGCACCATGTGTCTCACCGAGCCTCACTGTGGTACTGACCTAGGCTTGATGAAAACCAAAGCTGTGCCCAATGATGACGGCAGCTATAAGGTCAATGGTACGAAAATCTTTATCAGTGCGGGTGAGCACGACCTGACTGAAAATATTGTCCATATTGTACTGGCCAAGTTGCCGGATTCCCCCAAGGGCACCAAAGGTCTGTCGCTGTTTATTATTCCTAAGTTCCTGGTTGCTGAAGACGGTTCTGCCGGAGAGCGCAATGGCGTTCGCTGTGGTTCCATTGAGCACAAGATGGGTATTCACGGAAACGGTACTGCGGTACTGAACTTTGATGATGCCAAAGCCTTTTTGATCGGCGAACCCAACCAGGGTTTGGCGGCGATGTTTACCTATATGAATGTGGCCCGTATCGGCACAGCCAGCCAGGGTGCTGCGGCAGCTGAGCGCTCTTATCAGGGTGCAGCTAAGTACGCTCGCGAGCGTCTGGCCATGCGTTCTATTTCTGGTATCAAGAATCCAGACGGTCCAGCCGATGCCATTGTCGAGCATCCAGATGTGCGTCGCATGTTACTGACCCAGCGAGTGATCGCCGAAGGTGGTCGTGCCATGGTGACTTACGCCAGCCAGTTTGCCGATGTCTATCGCGGCGGCAACAGCCAGGCAGAGCGCGATGCTGCGGAAATTCGTTTGGGCTTCTGCACTCCTATATTAAAAGGCTTTATCACTGAGTTGGGTGTTGAAGCAGCCAACCATGGTGTCCAGGTATTTGGCGGCCACGGCTATATCAAAGAGTGGGGCATGGAGCAGATTCTTCGGGACAGCCGCATCGCCACATTGTATGAAGGCACCACCGGTATTCAGGCATTAGATCTGGTTGGTCGCAAAGTGTTGATGGACAAGTTTAAGCAGCTCAATGTGTTTACCGGTGAGATGCTCAGTTTTGCTGGACAGTTTTTACCCTGGAAGAAAGCACCTCAGGCCAAGCAGATGCGCAAGCAGGCTTGGACCATTACCAAACTGGCGATTAAGTGGCGCTATCTGTCTTACCGCCTGGCTATGCGAGCTAAGAAAAACCCAGACAATGTCGGTGCTTCTTCGGTAGATTTCCTGATGTACTCCGGTTACACCTACATGGCCTTTATGTGGGCGCAGATGAGTTTTGCCGCACACAAGCAGTTGGCAGCGGGTGAGGGGGATAAGAACTTCCTCGAGTCCAAGTTGCACAGCGCAGAGTTTTTCTTTGAGCGTATTCTGCCCCGTGCCGATGCCCATGCTAAAACTCTGAGTGCCAATCTTGAGAGTCTGATGGCTATGCCGACTAGCTATTTTGAGTAAAGGCGAGTTTGTGGCGAAAGTTTAGACGCGATAGTTCAAAAACCCTGCAGTTTTCCCTGTAGGGTTTTTTTACGCCCGCAGCTTTTAATAGTTAATATACGACTGAAATAAGTGACAGGTTGTAGCAGCGTTGCTACAGTCCAGCGCAAATAAAATAGATATGGGAAGAGACAATGGATTTTGCAGATGTGGTTAAGGCTCGGCACTCCTACCGAGGGTTTTTACCCAAAGCGGTGGACGAAAAGACCTTAAAAGAGATTTTTGAGCTGGCCAGCTGGGCACCCTCCAACTGCAATGTTCAGCCCTGGCATGTGCATGTTCTATCCGGCGACGCTTGCAATAGCATGCGTGAAAAAATGAAAGCTGCGGCGATAAAAGAGCCCAGCGGTAATCCAGATTTCCCCTGGCAGGGCAAGTTTAGCGGTGACTATCGTGAGCGCCAGATCTGCTCAGCCTTGGGCCTCTGGGAGCATCAGGGTGTCACTCGCGAAGATCGTGAAAAGCGCGCCTGGTCTTGGATGCGCAACTTTGAATTCTTCGATGCACCCCATGTTGCGTTTATCTTTGTTACCGATGAGTTCCCTGAACTAGTGCGTTTGGCAGGGGACACTGGTATGTATGCCCAGACGTTGATGCTGGCCATGGAGAATGCCGGTTTGGGTTCTTGCCCACAGACCTCTGTAAGCTGCTACCCAGATCTGGTGCGTGAAGAGTTGGGTATAGAGAGCCAGTTTAAGCTGATGATGGGGCTGTCTTTTGGCTATGTTGATCATGCCGATAGCGCCAATAATTTGCGCACTGATCGAGCCGCTTTAGAGCAGTCAACGACCTTCCATAACTAGGCTCTTCATTAGGCTCTTTATTAAGCTCTTTATTAAGCTCTTCTCTACTAGCTATCTCGCTACTCGCTTTTTCGCTCCACCTAAAGTCAGGCCGCCTGAATACAGTTGCGGCCTGATGCTTTGGCGCGATAGAGCGCCTTGTCAGCGCTTTTTAATACTTGCTCAAATGGGTTGGTACTGTTGCTAGCATTGCCGTTGTCACTGCTGGCAACTCCAATGCTTACGGTCAGGCGAAGATTGCTTTTTCTTTTGCTGGCGCCGCGTCTGGTCTCACCCTCTTTGAGTTTTTTGGGGCGATGTTGTTTGTCCCGCACTACCATGTCGTAGTTGGCTATGGCTTGACGGCAGGCTTCTAGTGCATCCAATACTTCCTGTTGGGTTTTACCCTTAAACAACAGGCAGAACTCCTCCCCGCCATAGCGAAAGGGCTTGCCGCCGTTAGCGGTTTGCTTGAGCAGGCTGGCGATCACTCGCAGCGCCTGATCCCCCAGGTCATGACCAAACTGATCATTAATCTTCTTAAAATAATCCGCATCCACCATGGCCACAGCATAGGGTCCACGCAATGTCTTGGCGGTCTGTTGCAGGGCGCGGCGATTGCCGATCTGGGTTAGGTCATCGCGATAGCCTATCTGCAGCAGACTAATGGTCAGGTTAATGCACAGCAGTAGACCCATGCCGGAAAACATAAATGCTGAAACACTGTTGAGTTGGATCCAACCATAGGTGATCAGACTCATCAGTGAACAGCCGAGTACCGAGTTGTGGATACTCTGCTGCTGGTAGAGGCTTAAACCTATGCACAGACCGATCGCGACCAAGTAAAGCAGCCAACTCAGCATCGAGAGGTGACTGCCGGCAACCGTGTTATTGATCGCATTGGTGGCGGCGTTTAAAAACAGTTGCTGGTTAATCGCCAATAGACTGGCGACTAAAACGACAATCAATGGCGTCAGCAACGCCGTTAGCAGTCCCTGTAACTGCAGGCAGCTACTTTGAGGCATCAGCGCATAGGTAATCAGTAACGCAGGGCTGAGAAGGGTTAAGAGATAGAAGATTTGGCTGGCAGGCTGTGAACTGAGGGGCGACTGCAAAAAGCTTTGGATTAACCAGTAGGCGCAGAGCAGACCGATGGTAATACCTGCTTCCAGTGCATGGTTTGTTAATAGCGCCATAAGCGCCCCTAGGCCTAACAGAATATAGGGTAGTTGCTGCAGCAAGAACTCTAGCTGGCTAGTAGTGTTTGGTGACTGATCGGCAAGTAGGTAACGTAGTATTAAAGCGATTACCGCACAGGTAAGCGGCAATATAAGACGCACAATTGTCGATGACATAAACCCGGCTCACTGCTTCTTAAGGAACATTTGCTTAATAGTAGTCAACTTTTGTGGCTGATGACGCTAAACCAGAATCTGTAGCAGCCCCACCAGACTGGTGCTCAACAGTACCCATCCGAGAATTTGATAGAACCGTGCATTACTGGCTTGCAGAAGGCGGTGATGGAATTTTAGTCCGACCACATGGCCTATTCCGGCAAAGGGCAGCAACCAGAGTGACGCCATCAGCTGGAGGTCCACTCCTGCTAGGCCAAAGGCGAAGAGCTTGATGCTGACCAGCACAAACCAGAGTACAAACAATGTATTGCGAAACTCATGGGCTTGGATATGACGCATGGCCACGGCGATCACTAAGGGTCCACCGATCAGGGAGGTGCCGCTGATATAGGCACCCAATATTAGAAAGACCGTATCCAACAGGCGACTATTGCTCTGCAGCGGCTTGCCAATAATATAGGTGATGGCATAGGCACCAATTAACAGAAAGATAATGCTGTTCATCAGGTTGCTGGGCAGAATCAATAGACCCACAACACCGGCCAGTTTCGGGATCAGCATGATCAGCAAGGCGTATCGTACAAAGCGCCAGTTAACTGCTGCTTGGGGTACTTCAGACGGTTCTCCTGACGCAGCGGCACGAAGGGATAAAATCAGTGTTAGGGCGGCAAAAAATAGCAGATGTATGGAAATGATCGGCAGAAAAAATAGCGGGTCATCGTGGATTAACAGCAGAAAGGGAATCGTAAACAGCGCACCACCAAAGCCAAATCCGGCGCGCACAAAACCGCTCCAGATAAAGACCACGATAATCAGCGCGTATTGATACCACTGGAAATCCAAGTTCATTTAAAATGCCGCTCTAATGACCACAACCGCCGCTACCGTGAACATGGCCGTGGCCAACTTCGTCGTCGGTGGCAGGGCGAATGTTAATCACTTCAATTTCGAAGTGCAGGTTTTTACCCGCCAATGGATGGTTCATATCCACATCAGCGTTGAACTTGCCCAGCTTAACGATGGTTCCCGGCTTAATACCATTTTCGGTATTAACGTTAATCGCCTGACCGGCGGATAATTTGCCTTCATGTTTGAGGTATTTTGTGGGAATGCGCTGCATATTATTGACGTTGCGCAGACCGTAGCCTTCGGCTGGGCTAACACTAAAGGCACGCTTTTCCCCTTCCTCGGCACCGGCAATGGCCGCTTCAAAACCACGAATCATCTGTCTGTGGCCATGGAGATAAACCATTGGCTCCTGGCTGTCGTAACTTTTATCGAGGATCTCGTCATTATCATCTTTAAGCTGATAGTGAAGGGTGATAACGTGATTGTGTTTGACGGGCATTGCAGTGACCTCTGGTACAAGAATTCTGAGGGCCGCAGTTTACATCAGTTGCGCCGGTGGCAACATTGTTACGAGTACTAAATAACATGCACTCTAATTTGGGTAATCTAGCGAAGGAGAATGGCAGTCATGTCAGGGGTAAGTAAAGACCGGGAACTCAATGCCGAGAATGGCGGTCAAGATGATCTCGATGAGGGTTTTGATGCTCTGTTTGGCGATTCCGTTGAACCTCTGCGAGGCAAGGGTGCGGCCTTTGTGGCCAAATCTGCCCAGTTGACTCCCGGGGTGTTGGCACGGCGTGAGGCTGCTCAGCTGGAAGTTCAGGATGAGGGTAACTTCCTCGATCCGGATAGTATTATCGAGCAGGTTGCCTCCCTCGACCCGCTGGCGTTTTCCCGCCCGGGGGTGCAGCACGGGGTGTATAAAAATCTGCGTATGGGCAAGTACGAAATTCAATCCCGCCTCGACCTGCATCGCCATACGGTGGAGCAGGCACGTACGGCACTGTGGAACTTTGTCGACGACTGCCAGAAGCACTCGGTGCGCTGCGCCCTGATTACTCATGGTAAGGGTGAACACCTTGCACGACCTGCTGTACTCAAGAGCTGCGTCAATCATTGGCTAAAGCAGTTTGATCAGGTATTGGCCTTTCACACCGCACAGAAATATCACGGGGGATTGGGCGCCACCTATGTGCTGATCAAAAAGAGCGGTGCTGCGCGTCAGAATACCAGCGAGAAGCTTGAGCAGGCCGGGCACTATAAGCCCTAGATAGCGCCTCTTATACAGCAGTTACTGTTTGATCTTTTTCTTCCCAACCAGCGTAAAAGCCCAATAATAATTAGATTAATCTAAGGCGCTGGGTCAACCTATGAATCTTTTTCTGGGTCTCGATATACAACTTATGTTTGAGGCTATTCCGCTACTGTTTTTAATCGCTGTGGGCGCCTGGTTGGTGAGCCTGGTGATTGAGGATACCAGTATTGTTGACTACTTTTGGTCGCTGATGCTGTTGGGCAGCGCCGCTACCTATGCCTACCAGGTAGGCTTTGAAAACAGCCTCAGCATCGTCAATCTAGTTCTTCTAACCATGGTAACTCTCTGGGCCCTGCGCCTCAGTGGCTTTTTAGTATTGCGCGGGCGTAATCGCGGAGAAGAGCGTCGCTACAAGGCCATGCGCAAAAGGTTGTCGCCAAATTTCGCAGTTAAGAGTCTCTTTAAGATCTTTCTGCTGCGGGCGTTTTTGATCTGGATGCTCAGTTCGCTATTTGCCGTGGCGTTGAGTTCGGCCTCGACCTTGAGCTGGAATAACTGGCATACAGCCGGCGCTGCGCTGTGGATGTCTGGCTTTCTGTTACAAACGTTAGCCGATCTGCAGCTCTATCGATTCAACCAACTGGTGGTGCGAAAATCAGAGACATTGACCAACGGTCTCTGGCGCTACTCTCGTCATCCCAATTATTTTGGTGAGTGCTGTGTCTGGTGTGGCTGGGTGCTGTTTGCTGTCCCGGCGGCCAGCGCCGCGACGCTGCCTTGGCTTTTACTGGCGCCGATGATTATGATAGCCCTGCTAATAAAATTATCTGGTATCCGTCATATGGAACGGGGCATCACTGAGCGCCGCCCGGACTATCGACAGTATATGGAAACCACCAGCGCGTTTATCCCCTGGAAGCCCGCGCAAAAAGTAGGCACAGATCTATGATTCGACGTTTGTTTGTTATCCTCTCTGCACTCATTGCTGGCCAAGTGATAGCGACTGATCCTGGATCTGCGACCATGAGATCCTTGGATTTTAAAGTGTTTTTAAATGACCGCGAAGTAGGTCAGCACAGGTTTGAATTGCTGGAGCAGGGCGAGTCGATTGAAGTTTCATCAACCATGTCTCTAGACTTTAAGATCTTCAAAATAAAGAGTATTAAGTATAGGCACCAGGCCAATGAAATTTGGCAGTCTGGCTGTCTGGTGGCACTGCAGAGCGAAACTGAAAAACAGGGCGAAGCATTCTCTATAAATGCCATCAGCGATGATACCGGGTTGGTTGTTCAGCGTCCCAAAGAGAGTGAAACGATTGCCGGCTGTGTGCGTGGTTTTTCCTATTGGAACCCACAGTGGTTAAAGGCTAATTACCTGTTAAATGCGGAGACAGGCATCAATGTCCCGGTAGAGGTTAGCTCCCAATTTTCCCAGCAGGATACTGTTCAGCATATAAACATTGCCTTGCCCAAAGCGGATATAGCATTGCAATACGATGCCGCTGGTGAGTGGCTATCACTGCAGACCGAATTATTAATTGGCGGCACACTGCGCTATCAGCGTGTTTTTTGATTGACCGAATGAGAGGGTCGAGAATATGAAAATAATTCAAATGTTAGCCGCCGCTGTCTTGATGACAGTGCTCAGCGCCTGCAGCAGTCAGCAACCTATGGCCACGGTGGACCAGGTGGATCTGCCGCGCTTTATGGGCGACTGGTATGTGATTGCCAATATCCCCACCTTCTTGGAAAAAGATGCCTTCAACCCAGTTGAGTCCTACGCGCTGAATGAGGATGGCACCATTGCTACGACTTTTACCTTTAATGATGGGGCTTTTGACGGTGAAGAGAAGGTCTATCATCCGCAGGGATTTATTCGCAATAGCGACACCAATGCCGAGTGGGGCATGCAGTTTCTCTGGCCAATCAAGGCTGACTACCGCATCGTCTACTTAGATGAGGATTACCAATACACAGTGATTGGTCGTAATAGCCGTGACTATGTGTGGATTATGGCGCGCAGCGCGCAGATTCCAGATCAGACTTACGCCGAGTTGCGCGCTTTGGTGATCGACTTGGGCTATGACCCAGAGTTGTTGCAGAAAGCACCTCAGCAGGTGCGGAAGTAAGCGACTGAGGCGGTGCCCAAAGCTAAGAGTTTGCTACCGATTGCAGGAAGTCCCTCCACTAGGGTCGAGGTGACATAAGTAGTACTGGGAATGACTAAATCTATCTTGTCATCCCGACAGAGCGCAGCGACGAGGGATCTCGGGTTGGCTTTTGGTTGCTATGCTGGGCATTGAAAGCTGGGTGCGAATAGACCCTGACCCTACCCTTGCGATCGGTCCCATGGATGCCATTTTTTTCAGCGTTCGCACAACTCGCTGGCGCTCAAACAAGTGCTCTCTTTTTCTGAAAATACTGGCATCCATAAGCGGGCCCTGATTGATCGCAAGGGTAGGGTCAGGGTCTATCTGGATTATTGTAGTACTTTCGTGGAACCCTCTTGGTGACCTTGGCGCATTTGTTATTAATGGCATTTCGATTACTACTGCGGTCGCCCTGAGCGGAGCCGAAGGATCCCCCTGTCGCTGCCGAGTAAACAGTAGCCCTAAGCCTGTTCCAACACCCGATAAATTCCGCTTACCAAGGTGGTTAGCTCTTCATTAGTACTGATATAGGGCGGCATCACATAGACCAACTTGCCAAAGGGACGTACCCAAACACCCTCGGCGACAAACTTCTTCTGTATCTCAGCCAGATTCACTGGCTCTTTCATCTGAATCACGCCAATAGCCCCGAGCACGCGAATCTCGTCCACGGCATCTAGTTCCGTAAAGGCTGCCAGCTGAGTATTCAAAAGGCTTTCGATACGCTGAATGTTGCCCTGCCAATCACTGCTCAGCAACAGATCAATACTGGCATTGGCCACCGCGCAGGCCAGGGGATTGCCCATAAAGGTTGGCCCATGCATAAAGCAGCCAGCTTCACCTTCACAGATACCACGACTGACTTCTTCGCTACAGAGTGTTGCAGCTAAGGTCATATAGCCGCCGGTAATGGCTTTACCCAAGCAGAGAATATCCGGTGAAATGTCCGCCCACTCGCAGGCAAATAACTTGCCGCTGCGGCCAAAGCCAGTAGCGATCTCATCGGCAATCAACAGCACATTGTGTTGATCGCAGAGTTCGCGCACACGCTTTAAATAGTGCGGTGAATAGAAGCGCATACCACCTGCACCCTGAACAATGGGCTCCAGTATCACTGCTGCCAGCTGATTGCTCTTGCTGGAAATGATCTCGGCAAACTCAGCAATATCCTCTTCGTTCCACTCTTCATGTACGCCAGTCTGGGGTGCTGGAGCAAAATTGTGCTTGGTCACCACCTGGTCAAACATATGGTGCATGCCAGTTTTGGGATCGCACACCGACATGGCGGCGAAGGTGTCGCCGTGGTAGCCGCTGCGCAGTGTTAACAGTTGCGATTTTTCGGGGTGGCTCTGAGATATCCAATATTGAAAGGCCATCTTTATGGCTACTTCAACCGCTACTGAACCGGAGTCTGAGAGAAATACTTTATCTAGTCCCGGGGGCGTAATAGCGACTAATTTTTCACAGAGATCCACCGCAGGAGCATGGGTAATACCGCCAAACATCACATGGCTGACTTTATCGATCTGGTCTTTTGCTGCCTGATTTAAGACCGGATGATTGTAGCCGTGAATGGTGCACCACCAGGATGACATGCCGTCGATTAGTTCGCGGCCATCGGCCAATTTCAGGTAAACACCTTTGGCGGAAACCACTTCATAGGCGGGTATGGGAGCGCTCAGTGAGGAATAGGGATGCCAGACGAATTGTTGGTCTTTTTGCAGCAGTTCTGCATTTTGCTGGTCGGTTTTGGTGATGTTGTTCAAAGTTCTACGGACTCCAAATTGATTGCTGGCAGGGGCAGTGTTACTAAAGCCTGTCTAGAGAAATTGTGTTGTGGCGATGACTGCCTCGCGAGGCTGTTACAGGGCTATTTTAGACAAATATTTTCACCTTAAAAACAGAGTCAAACGGAGTTGATTATGCAGCGGTTCAAATTATTCTTGGTCGTCCTGATTGGTCTTTCTTGCGCATCAAATGCCATAGCCAAAAAAGACTGGGCTATGTGGAATAGTAGCAACGAGACCAACGGAGCCATTATAGATCATTCGGCCTTCGATGGTTTCTTAAAAACCTATGTGGTGAGCAATCATCCCTCTGGTATCAATCGTTTTCGCTATGCTGACGTGAGCCGCGGCGATAGTAAATTGCTAAATAAGTATATTGCCAAGATGGCGTCCATCGACCCCCGCGATTATCGCAAGCTTGAGCAGAAGGCCTATTGGCTGAATCTCTATAATGCTCTGACGTTGCAAGGGCTGCTCAAGGCCTATCCGGTGACCTCTGTCGAGCGTGACAAGAATAGTCGTAAGCGCCGGGTCACGGTGGCTAAAAAGAAGTTGTCGGTAGCGGATATAGATCAGCGGATTCTGCGGCCCATATGGCAGGACTACAAAATGGTCTTTGGTCTCAGCTGTGCTTCAGTTGGCTGCCCTGCGATTCATGCTCAGGCGTTTACTGGGGCCAATACGGATAAATTGTTGAAGCAATATGCGCGGGAGTTTATTAATCATCCACGGGGTTTGACTGTGTCTAAGGATGAATTGCGAGTGTCACGAATTTTTTCCTGGTATCGGGATGAGTTTGGCGACGGCGATGGCGATCGGCAGTTGATACGCCTTTTTTCTCATTATGCCGATGATAGTAAGGCGCTGTATATTTTAGGCTTTAACGGGGATATAGAGTATGCCTATGACAAGCGGATTAATGCGCCGGAGACTCGCTGGCCGCTTTAGTGGGTTTTAGGTGGTTTGAGATCCCTCGTCGCTGCGCTCTGTCGGGATGACAGGTTTTTACAGCTCTATTGGTATAACAGGTTAGTGAGTGGCAAGCCACCTCCAGCCTGTCATCTCGAACGCATGTGAGAGATCTCAAAGTCTGAAAGCACGCTGGCCGTTGTAGTGCCATTTTGGTGGTTTGAGATCCCTCGTCGCTGGCGCTCTGTCGGGATGACATGTTGCTGAGAACGGTGAGTTAACGAACTCTGTGGGGATGATAGGTTAATGAGTGGTAAGCCATCTCCAGCCTGTCATCTCGAACGCATGTGAGAGATCTCAATCTTGCCATCAACCCAATACCAACATCCGACTTGGTGAAACCCCATCCTGCAATTACAATAGCCGGCTTTTAAATCACCGCACTCAGAGCCGCCCCAATGTCGATCCGCAAAAACCAGCTGGAAGCCAACAAACTGCAGAAGCGTCTGCGCCGCAATGTGGGCAAAGCGATCGCCGATTACAACATGATCGAAGAGGGCGACCGCATTATGGTCTGCCTCTCCGGCGGCAAAGATTCCTATGCCATGCTCGATATCTTGATGGGTTTGCAGGCCAGCGCACCAATCAAGTTTGATCTGGTTGCGGTGAATCTCGACCAGAAACAGCCGGGATTTCCCGAGCATGTGCTGCCCGAGTATCTGGATAAGCTCGACATCGAATACCATATCCTCGAGAAAGACACCTACAGCATTGTCACCAGCAAGGTTCCTGAAGGAAAAACCTACTGCAGCCTCTGCTCACGTCTGCGTCGCGGCACGCTTTATGGATTCGCGGAACAGATCGGCTGCACCAAGGTTGCTCTGGGTCATCATCGGGATGATATTGTCGAAACATTGTTTTTGAATATGTTCTACCAGTCCAAACTTAAGGCCATGCCGCCAAAATTACTGTCCGACGATAAAAAGAATATTGTCATTCGTCCACTGGCTTATTGTCGCGAAGATGATCTGGTGGCATTGGCGGAGCTGAAAGAATTCCCGATTATTCCCTGCAACCTTTGCGGTTCTCAAGATGGCCTGCAACGCAACGTGGTCAAAGAGATGTTGGTCAATTGGGAGCGCCAGTA
>Ga0115546_1001254_pt1 | contig 15932 bp, 21 predicted proteins | sample COGITO_mtgs_1004_FD_87186 | JGI IMG/M metagenome (GOLD analysis project Ga0115546, IMG submission 87186) | Pelagic marine microbial communities from North Sea - COGITO_mtgs_100413 | ecosystem: Environmental > Aquatic > Marine > Epipelagic | place: Germany:Helgoland, sampling site Kabeltonne...
AAAACTTTTCAAACAAGAATAGATAAAGGTGATAAATGGCCTGGAATAGTTCGTGAGAAGAAAAATTTCTCAGATGTACATGAGAATTTTTCACGTGGTTTTATCAATGTTTTTTATGAAGAACAGTTAGTTAATCTTCTTGCAAAGCATAAATTTGATATTAATAAAATAGGTTTGTTTGATTATCCGAGTGACCCATGGGATGACAAAAATAAAGGACATATAGGTTTTATAGCAACGAAAATATAAAAAAGAAATACCCCCCAACGGATATGTAAGAATTGAAGCCCTTTTTATCCGTTGGGCAAACCAAAGATGAACTAAATAAATTCACCTAGAGGTAGGAATGAACTTACAACAAAATGTTGCATCGTGCAACAAGAAATACACAGATTATGCTATAGCAGCGCGTTATAGTAGTGACTCCGACGAATCCCCTGTTAAGGGAAGCGGCTCATTTAATGCTGAGTTTCTGGATGCTACTCAAAATCGGAAGGCAACTAAAATTGCCATTGACAATGTGTTAGTATTTGGCGGGAATCCATCTTGGAACCAAGAGCTTGCTGTGTTGGTTCAATTAGCGTTCAGCAAAGCGGAGAAGTTATCCCAATTAATTAGTGTGCCCAAATTTTTTGCTATGTCAGTAGCAGAGAGGCGTGATCCTAAAATTTCATACATAATAACTTGTGACGATCTTGGTATAGAAGCTGCTAAGCTATCGGAGTTAAATAGTTTTGTTAGCACCGTATGCTCTTTTAAAATACCAGGTTTAGATTGGAAATTTGGTGAGTATGGTAAGTTTGAGATTAGCGCGCGCGCTCAAGATATTCTAGATGCATTGAATATTACAAAGCAAATACCAACAGGTTTATTGGCTTCTCTTGGCGATCGTGAATTCTGCTTCATCAGCCAGCAAAATCTTTTTAAAGGCCGTGTATGATTGATGTTATCTCTACGAGCAGTGGCTATAGAGGAGAGCTTCCAACGTGTATTTTAGATGAAGATGGAACTTATGCATTTTTGCAAAAAACTATATCGATTAAATTCTATGATTTAGCGGACAATCAAGTAGATACTCCGTTGCCATTTAAGAATGTGTTAGTAGCTAGCTCTAGTTGGTTCAAGGCAAAGGAGTTAGCTGATTGGATGAAAAGCCAGTTTCAAGATAGCGGGGAAGTTTGTTTAATTAATGCAGAATCTTTCTTAAAACTAAATCTTCGAACGCGTTTAGATGATGACATTGTGTATATCGTATATGCAAATTTAAATTCTATAGCAGAGTGTGAATTCAACAATTTGATAAATAATTGTCCAATTAGATTGATTGGTAAATTTCCAGAGTTGGTTTGGGATTTTGGGGCTATAGGGCATGTTCGAGCTAGTAAAAAATCACAAGCATTAATCAGTAAATTGTCGGGTAATTCGCTGGATACAAAAAGACAACTAGTTGGGTTATTGCCGCAATATTTTCTGTTGTGTTTGGGTGGGCGTTTTTTGGTTAGAAGACTGAAGAAGACGCAAGAAAAAAAGGGGCGGAGAACAAAATATAAAATTAATCATGAGGTAATCAATGACCCAAGAACTTAAGAATGAATTAAAGCCAAAGAAGCAAATGATTGAGGAGCCTTATAAGGATTATCCGTGGAAGCGTCAACTATTGTTGATCATGGCTGGAGCAGTAGGTTCTATCTCATTTTTAGCTAGTAGCGCACCAGTTTTGGCAGCGGTTAATCCTACCAGTTTAACGCAGTCAGGTTATTGGTATGGCGATGATGACATTCGTGCAGTGCTGAATGCTAGAGTTGGGGATAGGGCTTATATTGCCCCTGCTTTGCCTTTTTCATCTAATGAATTACTGACTGATATTATTACTAATGCAGTAGCGGAAGCAAAATCTGTTGGCACTGCTTTGATACCAGTTAATTTTAGTGGTTCTCACTGGGCGGCTCTTGCTATTAAATCTACTGATTCTGGAGTTCTAAAAGTTATATATAATGATTCGCTTGGTGGGGCAATTGCCTCTAGACCGAACGGCGCATTGCTTGCAGATATATTGCGTCAGATTGACCCTAACATTGAGATTATTGATTTGCAGCAAGTTCAGCAGAGCGACGGCAGTAGCTGCGGTGCATTCACTGCTGAGAATTTAGCTACTATAGCTGATTTGGACGTCAGTAATTTAAGTGCTGAGCAACTGCGTAATGTTTTAGCTCAGATTAATGACGCAGAAACCATTCGCAATTCTCACTTCTCTATTTTGTATCTAGGCGATGGAAGTTTAGATATTCCTGATTTAAAGCCACGAGCTGAAGCAACTTTTCGTGAATTAAAGTCCGAAAACAGACAGCTAATAAACGGCATGTTAAATGTTAGTAGGCTGACAGAAGATCGTCTAACGCATTTAAATAGAAATGGAGAGACGGGTTTTTCTGCTGGTGATGATAGTTTTAAGCATGGTGTATGGCTGCAAGGTTTTGTAGGCTCTGCTCAAGATAAGGGAAATGTTGGTTCTAATCATAGATTCAAAACAAAATTGCATGGTTTTGTACTGGGAGCTGATACACAAATTGATGAAGATACGACTGTTGGTATTGCTTATAGCAAAACCGCATCAAAGGTAAAATCATCGATTAATAGCATTGATAGCAGAAGTGCAAATATCGATAGTGATATATATAGCTTGTATGGTAGCGGGCAAATTAACGATAAGGTTAGTGTGCATGGCAATATTTCTTATGGCAAAGCTACTGTTAAGAGTAAATCTCCTTTAGTTACAGCTTTCAGCGATTCTTCGATTAGTGATAAACGCAAAGCTCAGTTATCTGGGGTTAGTTTAGTTGCTAATTATGATTATCACTTGCATGAGAATTTAATAATCACCCCGAAACTCGGCGGGTCTTATAGCCAGCTATTGGTCAAAGCTGGTCAGAGCGCGGTTAGCTCGGATGAAGGATTAAATATTGGCAAGGTCAAACAAACTGACTTTCGGGGGAAAGTGGGCGTTGCTCTTACAGGTTTTTCTGATTTCAGTAATTGCACCTTAATTCCAGAGATATCTGCTGAGTACAGCCATAGTTTGTGGAGGAAGGGCAATAAAGTTGTTATCAGCAATCAACAAAATCAAACAATTTTAAGCGAGAAACTAAACAACAACCAGGGTTTGGTCAAACTCGGCACGAGCTTAACTATTGCCACAGATAGGTTGGAGCTTGGTGGCGGTTATGAGCATAGCATTCAGGGAAAGACTAGGACTCATATCGGCTATGCAAAAGTTAGAGTTAATTTTTAAGGGTTTAGGATTTTACAGGGCAATTAAGAGGTTTAGATATGGAATAAGTGATGAGTTGCAGGTCTGTAAAGACTGGAATTTAAGTTAAATAATTAGCAATTAAAATAAGAGAAAAATTAGATGAATAAGAATAATTTAGAAAAAAACGAGCGGTTGACGAAGGTAGTCAAGGGATTGGCTTATCTAGGAGTGATGACGGCTGGTGTAATGTATTTCACGGAACTTGCATATGCAAAATTTGATGTAAATGCAGGAGTCGGTGCTGCAACGGGACCACTGATTGAAGGAATCAAGGCTCATTGGGGTAAAGGAGTGCTGCTTACTGGTTCTGGAGCTGCATTATTTGGTGAGGGGGATGGAAGGCAAAGAGCTATTCGTGCGGCTATTGCAGCTGGTTCTGCTGGCGCAGTAGTGCTGGGTATGATCGCTTTGTTGATAGATTAATTATGAAACGACGTACTTTCATTCCGTGTTTAAACAAGCAGCGCAAGCTATATAACTTCAACATTGGTTCATTAATTGGCTGCGCTGTTGGTACTATTTTGCTAGGACTTAGTAAGGGAATCTTGTGGGGACTTGGTGGAGCGGCGATTGGTTTTGTGTTTGGTAATTGGATATCGAACGCATTATTTCTGGGTTATATGCAAAGATTCATATATTGGAATTTTCCATATCCCAAGGATTGGCTAAGTAAGAATATTCCAGAATCTTCAGAAAAGGAGGAGCTTTAATGCAATTGAATGTGATGAATCAGAATATAGAGGTAGTAGCAAGGCAACGTAATGTATTTATGGTGCTTTGTAGTTTAGCTTTGGTTTGTTTGTTAGCTGTCAGCCTAAAGCTACTAAGTATTTCTGAGCGGACTATTTTGGTACCAGGTTTGATTCAAGAAGCTTGGACAAGCGATAAAAAGGTTTCGTCTAGTTACTTGGAAGAGAACGCGGCAATGTATTTGCCTTTGTTGCTTGATTTAGATAGTACGACTATTGATTGGAAAAGAGATAGGGTTCTTGCGCATGTTGCAGTTACTGAAGAAAATTCATTAAAGCGTTTGAGTGAGTATTTTGCAAGGGCAAAGGAGCAATATAAGCATTTTTCATTAAGTACGCATTTTGCATTGAAGAAATTAGAGACAAACTCGGATGAATTAAGGGTGAGGGCGTATGGACAGCTGATAAGTCGTTTTGGCAATGGGGGATTTGAGAGTGAACCTATGATATATGGTCTTACTTTTGAGTGGGTTTCTGGTCGATTATTGTTAAAGGAGTTTGTTAAATTAACAAAAGAGGATATTGAGAATGAGTAGAGGAGCAAGCTTTTTAATTATAATTGTTGCGATTATTGCTGGCATTCAAACGAGCCTTGCAGGCTCTGTAGCATATAAAAAGCCGCTTTCGGTTGATATTAGTGCGGTTGGTATTAATCGTATTAGTTTAGGAAGTAAAATAGCGACTGCAATATGGGGTGATAGTGCAGAATACAGCGCTGCCTTATCTTCGAATAGTAGAGAGTTGTTTTTAACTTCAAAATTAGAGGTGGGGAAAACAATCAACATAGCTTTGCAGCTGGCGAATGGCAGGATGGTGGATTTAGCATTAAATGTTGTTGATAGCAAGATGCCTAAGATTATAGAGCTTGGTTTGGGTGGTAAGATTTCCTCAAGTCAGGATTTAGAAATCAAGCAACTATTGGATAACATGCGCTCTGGTATTAAGGGAAAATATTATGTTTTTGATAGTAAAATCAAGATTGCTAGCTTTAAGCAACTCGAATTTAAGCAAGGCAAACAATATCGTTTTGGCAATTTGGTTGGCGTTGTATTAGAGATTAAGAATTTGTCTAAAAAAAGTAAAGCAATAAATGCAGCGCTTATTAGCAAAGCCTTTAAAGATGTAGTTGCCGTTCAAGTTGAGAGAGTCATTTTAGCAAAGGGAGCAACAACGCAAGCATTTGTAGTATTAAACAAGGTTAGAGGTTAGGGGTAATGTTAGAATGGTTAAAAGATAATCTAACTGCAATATTTGGTAGAAAGGCTGAAGATTGCAATGACAAGATATCCAAGCGACAAAAGCTGATCTTTAAGATAATGCTGGCTTTGATATTAGCTGTAGTTTTGGGTTTAGTAATTTTAATACAAGAAAAAAGCGAGACTCTTGCAAAGAAAAAAATGCCAGAGAAGCAAGATATCGTAAAAATAGAATTGCCAGATACTGCTATTAATACAGAAAAGCGCTGGCGAGAGCATTTTGAACAATTGCTGGCTCAGCAAAAAAGTGAAACTAATGATCGTTTAAAAGAGATGGAAGAAGAACAGGCAAAGCTTGTGTCAAGGGCTGGAAGTGAGATGCAGCGAGAATTATCAGATACGAAAGAGAAATTAAAACTAGCAAAAAACGAGTTAATTAATGCCAGTTTAGATTTAAAAAGGGTGGCACAAGATGAGGAAAAGCGTCATCTTGCTACTCCGCTGCATAGAGAGTCTACAATGAACATTTTGGAGTTTGCAAAAGAAGTTGAATATGACATGCCAAAATCAGCAGCGAACTATATTCCAGAGGGGACTTATTTTACGGGGCATTTATCAGGTGGGATTGTTGTATCTACGGCGCTTAATGCTCCAGATGAGCTTTCAACGCCAGTGAGTATTCAGTTAAAGGGTAGATATGATGTGAGGGGACGCAAGATATCTAATTTATCGCCAATGAATAAGCTTGATCTTGGCAAATGTCGAATTATGGGTAGTGCATATGGTGATTTATCGAGCGAGCGAGCGATCATCCGTCTTGAGAAGCTAATATGTGAGCGTGATGGTTTATACCAGACAAGTAGGATAGCTGGACAGATTTTTGGTCCTGACGGTTATAATGGAATTAAAGGAACGGTGGTATCAACGTCGAGCAAGCATATTAAGAATGCGATGCTTGGTGGTTTGGTGAGTGGTTTAAGCTCTAGTAGCAAGGGTAAAGAGGGTATGAGTTTAACGGGGTCTGGAATCATCACGACGCAGAAAAAGACTATGCAAGATATGTTAGGACGGGGAGCAATGCAGGGAGTGAGTAATGCGGGCGAGAAATTAGCTGATTATTATTTGCGTCAAGCAGAAGCGATGTCTCCAGTATTAACAATTGCGCCTGGGGTTAGGGTCAACGCGCAAATTACCAAAGGTTTTTTTGTTGGTGAGCAGAGTACTCATAAGAAGATTAAGAAGGCTAAAAAATAAAATGAGAATGGCAGAGAGTTAGACTAAATACGGCAAAAACAGGAAGATATTTTTTAATAACAAGCATAGCGAATAAATTGGTAAGGAGTTTGAATAAGATGAACATAACAAAGAAGAATCAAGCAACGGCTAAAATCAGCTGTTCATTTGGTGCAATCTTGTGTTTGATATCGATTATCTGGGGTATTTTGTTAATACCAGTAGCAAAATCTCATACGGATCAACTTATTGCATTTGGTTTTGCAGCAATAAACATTCTAAATCAATTATTTTTGATAGTTTGTTTATTGTTCATAGGGGTTGTGGCTCATCAATTTGTATCTAAGCTTAAAATAGAGATATCACGCAATATGTTTTTTGCAGTAATTGGTTACATAATAGCAGTTATTAGCTTTTTAATTTCAGTACATGAGCTAGCAATATTAATATTTTTAGCATTATCATTATTGATATTAGGTATAGGTCGTTTTGCTGACAATATTAGTGACTTAAAACTAGAAATAATGGCACCTGTGTTATATGTCGCGCAAGTGGGGGTGTTTATTCTAATATTTTCTTTGTTTTGCAAGGATGCAGAAAACATAATAATAAGTGCATTGCTAATTACTACTTATTCGATGTGCGTTAGCACTTTTGTATTTGTGTGCTGCTGCGTAGGAAGTTTAATGTACAAGCTGCCAAAACTTGTTAAAGGCGAATATATTTTTAACGAAGTGCTTATTAGCTGCCTAGTGGTTTCTGGCGTGTTGTTAAAGATGTATAAAGGAGCATCGAATCAGTTATATGCATTTATAGCAGTAAGTGTACTTAGTTGGATTTGTTTTAAATTATGTAATTATTTAAAAAACAAACCAAATCAAAAAGATAAATATAGTAGAGAAAATTAATGCAAAACTTTTGTATAACACTATTTCGTTACGAACAAACCAGATTGGTATGAAAACAAAAATGCTAAGAAAGAATTTAATGGGTAATAAGTATGATGCAAAAACTGTATTAACAGCTGCATCTATATCAGAGTTAGATGCAAATGTATCAGCAGAAAATGAGCAGAGAGTTAGAGTAAATAAGGCAAAAATAGAAAGATACTTTTTAATAACAAGCATAACGAATAAATTGGTAAGGAGTTTGAATAAGATGAACATAACAAAGAAGCAGATTAAGGGCAAATTACTAATGGTGATGCTAGTACCATTGCTAACCTCGTGCGCTACATACAAATCAGGGTTTGCCTGCGGGGACGCAAAAGGTGCAAATTGTACTAGTATGGATAGAGTAGATAGGATGATATCTAGTGGTGAGATTGATAGTTTTAATTCTGCTGTAAAAAAATGTAGAGGTCGCATGTGCAGAAAAGGAGCAGCGGCTGAGCAGATGTTTTTAGAACAATCTACAGATAATGCCATAGCTATACATTTTGTTAAGAGTGATGAGAGAAGGTCGTATGCTGGGTATTGAGAAGCAATTTAGTCAATTTGCAAAATATTGTGGTTTTAAAACTCCTGCTGAATGGGGTTATTCTCCAATGCAGGAAACTATGGAGCAATTAGCCAAGGATACTAATGGAGCGAAGCCATTAGCTGAGTTATTGCAATATCGGTTTTGTGATGATGCAAGCGGAGTTGTTTTTAGTGAAGATAGTATCGGCTGTTGGTTTGAGATTGACCCAATAGTTGGTTCTAACGATTCAATAGAGAAGAATTTAACTTTGTTTTTTACTGATGAACTGCCTGAGGGTGGGTATATGCAGTTTTTGATCTTAGCTTCACATGATGTATCAGCTATTTTAGATAGATGGGAGCGAGAGAGAAAACACGGTGGTGAAGAGCTTGCTAAATTAACTGCATACAGAAGAAATTTCATTGAGCAATTAGCCACTGACTTTGTTGGTTCTGCTGAAGATGGACGCTTGCCACGTAATTATCGAACCTTTATTACTTATTCATCTTTGGGTACTGGAAATAAGGAGGTTGAGGAGTTAATTAAATTCAGTCGCAAGCTAAAGAATAAGTTAAAGACTGAAAATTTAAATCCAAGGAAATGTATCTCTAGTGATTTAATTTCTATAGTAAGAGATTTGCTACAGATGTCTTTTGAGCAGCGGAGTAAACCAAAATATAGCATATTAAATAATTTGTCAGATCAGGTGGTGGAGCCATTTGTTGCGAATAGCGTAGAAATTGATCAAATTAAACATCACGAGACTGGATTAGTTTCGAAGATATTTGCACCAAGGGAGTTACCAGAAAGCTTTTGTTTAGCGGAGATGATTAATTTACTGGGAGATGAGCGTCGGAGTATAGCTGGAAGATTTGTGATTTCATATACGATTGCGAATAATCTTGGTGCGAGCGGAAGGTCTAGTATTAATTCTGCTGGCTCTAAATCAATTCACGCCGCAAGTAAATCATATGCAAAAGATGATTTGGTGGCACAGGAGGAGGCTCGGCAATGGGTAGAGGTAAAGGCTCTTGCAAAAAGGGGTGAGAGTTTTTTGCAGGAGTCGATGTTGGTAATGTTAACTGCTCCGCAAAAAGATATAGAGATTGCTGAAGAAGCTTTAAAGAGTTTGTATAATACTCATGATTGGAAACTAGAAGTATGCAAGCGTATTCAGCGAGTTACCTCACTAGCAATATTACCAATGATGCAATGCTCATATTGGAAGAGTTTGAAGTTTCTTCGTTTAACAAGATATGCCCTTAGTGGCGAGGTGGTGGCTAAATTACCAATTCAAGGGGAGTGGAAAGGAGTACCGACTTCTGGAGCATTATTGATAGGTAGAAGAGGGCAATTATTTAATTTCAGCCCATATTATCGTATTGGAGGTGGTGGTAATTACAATATTTGTATGATGGCACCATCAGGCTCTGGCAAGTCGTTTTTTCTACAGGAATTAGCGCAGAGTATGCTTGCTAAGGATACAGCAATGTTTGTATTAGATATTGGAGCAAGCTATAAAAACATATGCAACTTACTTGGTGGTGAGCTTGTGCAATTTAATCATAATTGTGACATCTCACTAAATCCATTTGCTACACTTAGTTCATCAGGAGCAAAGTATGCTAAAGCATTAGAGCTTTTAAGGTCTAAGAAGGATATAGCATCGATTGCTGAGATCACTGGTTTAGGCGTGGAAAAGATTCAGGCATTAGAGTTTGGGTTAACGAATTCATCGGAGCAGGCTAAGGAGTCAGATGGAATTGAGATATTAGAGATACCAGCGATTAGCAGAGATGGACAGAATCAAGAAATCAGGAGCGGAAAGGTTCATTTTGTAACAAAAGACAGCATTATTTATGCAAAATCTATGTTGGCTGCAATGTGCGGAGTTGTTGGTGAGGCTAGATCAGAGGCGTTAATAGAGCGTTCTATTTTTCGAGGAATTAGTATTTATGGAGATGGTTTAGACATTACCAGACTTGCTGAAGTTTTAGAAGATTTAAAGGACCAAAAGGGCAATATCATAGGAAGAGCTTCGGAAATGGCTGATAGTTTATATCCATATTGCAAGGATGGTATACATGGTCGTTTCTTTGCTAGTGGTGCTGAGGCAAGTTTTAAGAAAATGCTAACTGTATTTGAGTTAGAGGAGTTGCAAAATGACAGACCATTATTAGGAGTAGTTTTGCAAATTATTTTAATGCAAATAACTATGCAGTTTTTATGCGGCGATCGTAGCAGGCGTTTCATGCTTGTTGTGGATGAGGCATGGATGATTTTAGATTATGCTGCAAGTTTTCTTGAAAGATTTGCAAGGACTGTAAGAAAATATGGTGGTTCATTGGTTGTATGTACGCAAGATTTAACTAGTTTTGAAAACAAATGTGGCACTAGACATGCACAAGCAGCAATTTTAGAGTGTTCTACTTGGAAGTTAATATTGCAGCAAAATGCAGATGGATTAAAGGCATTTAGTGCTAGTGAAAACTATAGTAAGTATTTGCCATTGATTGAAAGTCTAAGAAAATGTTCGGCAAACAAATTTTCTGAATTGTTGATACATACTGATGGCGCAACAGTTGTGGGGCGTTTTGCTTGTGAGAGTTATTCAACGGCATTATTTTCTACTGAGAGTGAAGATTTTAATTTTCTAATGCAAAAAGAAAAAGAAGGTTTAACGAAGGATCAAGCAATTATGGAATTGTCTAAGAAATACGGAGTTTTGCCAGATTTGGATAAAACAATGAGTTTAAGTAACAAAAAATGATGCAGAAGAAAAGTAATATATGAGTAATTTAGGTAATGTTTTGATAATTATTCTTGTTTTGATATCAAGCGCGAGTGCTAAGAACTTTGGCAAAGTGGCTCATGTATTCAAGATTGAAGAAGAGGCATTTACAGTAATGATGAAGCGTAAATTAGAGCAAGTTGATATGGAGTCAGAAAGGAAGAAAATGGAGAATATAGCAAGAGAGCGCATTGAGAATCCAACGCCAGTCGCGGGAATTACTAGCGCTACAAAAGATCGAACTTTTTATTTTGATCCAACTTATACATTAGATAAAGATGCTGCACTGCCTTGTGGCAAAATATTACACAGGGCAGGTACCAAGGTTAATCCACTTGAACATATGGATTTAAACAGAAGATTATTTTTTGTAGATGGCAGAGAGGCGGAGCAGCTTGAGTGGTTAAAGGAGCAATTACAGAACCCACTATCTGAGCAGAAAGCGCCAGTAGAAGATAGGGTGATATTAGTTGGTGGTAGTGTTTTTAAGGTGATGGAAGAGCTAGCTAAGATTCGGGAGCAGGAGGTATATTTTGATCAGCATGGGGAGCTAACTACTAAATTTGCAATTAAGCATAGTCCAGCGATTGCGGAGCAGGAAGGACTGAAAATACGTATTAATGAAATCAATTTAAATAACTAGGGACGACAACATGGATCAGAGCACATTTGAAGTAGAAAAAACAGAAAATATAATTTGTAACGCAGTAGGTAGGGTTTTAATTAATCCATATAATTGGGGTTTAATATTAGCAACAATATTGATTTGGAGTATTGGAGCGATCTTTGGATACTCAGCAAATGCTAATTTTGATATGTCGGCTTTGATTAATGAATATACGAGGAACTTAAGCTTATTGGCGATTGCTGTAGGTTTTTTCTTTACCTCGAGGCGTGCCTACATTTTAGTTGGTGTGGGAATAGGTAGTTACTTATTATCGTTTTTTGCACAAATGCTGTCCAAAACGTTGTTATTTCAAGGAATGGTTGGTGAATTGGCCATTAAACCATTGAGTATTTTTTGTTTCATGTTGTTGCTTAAACATATGTGGATATTAGCAGTGGATAGAGAGGTCAATAATATGGCTGATAGAAATGCAGCTGCTAGAAAAATCAAAAAAAGCGGCGAGTTATGAAAAAGTATATAACGGCATCGCTAAAATTTGGGGAGAAATATTTGACCAGTAAAAATCAGCCACTAAGCATAATGATTATTCTGTGTTTAGTAGCGTTAGTATTGATGGGTTTAGTTAAGAAATATTCTGATCCAGAGGAAGTAAAGCCAGTAGTGCAATTAATTAAAATAACTAGGAGTTAAATATTATGTTTTATAAGAAATCTACAAAAAGTGAAATTAGTCTCTTTTTTCTAAGAAGTTTAGTTGTTGTTATAATTGCGCTTGGATATGCATTTTATTCTAGTGCTGTGCCTAGTAGGTCTGCAACGGATGCGAAGAGTGTGCAAATCATCTCACAAGTGGTTTTGGAATTAAAAGAAGCCAATCCAAACGTCGAAATTACTCGTGAGATGATTGTAGCAGAACTGCGTAGAAAATCTGATCTAGAACAACTTGCCTTAAAAAAGAAGCAACAACGACTTCAGGAATTAAAAGCAAAAAGTAGAGCGGTTGAGAAAAGAATAATAGAAAAGGCTATTAAATCTAATGACACAGGTTATTTATCAAAATTTATGGCGGATAAATATAATATTTCATCATTCGAGGCTTTAGACATGATTAAAAATCATGATGAGAGGGCTTATGTCGCGGTAAGGGAAATTATAATGAGCGCTGGTGCTCAAGTAAAAAAATGATTCATGGATTAAAAGTCTAATGAATGATTTACAGAATAAATTAAAGAGATAAAAAACAAAATGAATGAGCAAACAAATAAAATATTAGAAAAGATCAAAGCATTAGAGATTGAGAGGGCGAAGTTGCTGCCACTCCGCAAGGAAGAGATATTTAATGTGCTGGAACATTGCAACGGTTTGACTCTGGATAATAAGCTGTTAGCTGGCTTAGCAATTTATGCTGCGAATCCAGCAAACAGTGATTCTAATCTATTGAGGGAGCTTGCTGAGCTTGGAAAAACTAAAATACCCAGTAGAAGGAATCGGGCTAGTGTTAAAAAGGCAAATAAAGCAATTGATATACAATCAAATGCAAGTTAAGTGTATGCAAAGAAAAGAAGATGCTAGAAAGAAAATACAATTGGGAGGTTTGTTAGTGAAGGCTGGTTTTGATCATATGCACCCACATGATGCATATGTGTTGTACGGTATGTTGCTTGATTGCAAACGAGCTTTAAAAGCAAAGCCAGAATTAAGACAGCGTTGGGCGGCGATGGGACAGGAATTATTAATTGGAGAAAAGGGTTAAGATGAAATTGAAGATGACAAAAAAAATAACATCAAAAGAGCTGTTTGCAAAATATATACAAATACTACCAAATTGCTATAGTTTGCCAATGGTTTTAGTGCATGTACTTTACGTAATGAATGTTTTTGTATTATTAAAGCCTTTAGTAGAAGGAGATGTTAGTTTTCTAATCTGGAACATGATGTTTTTCCTCAGTTTTGGAAGCTTTTTCAAGTTTTCGAATAAGGTTTTACAGTTTTTCAAGCCATGGATATTATTGGTAGGGTACATACTTGGGCTTGTCATTCCATTAATGCAGATAGGGTGTTCTACAGCATTGATTTTAAAATATTCAATTCAGATATTGCGATCTGTTTTGGTAGTAGGTGGTGCAGCTCAGATCGTACTTTTGATGATTGATACATTTCTTCCGCTGGAAAACAGAATTAAAGGAAGGGTAAAAGCAACATTCAATGAACTTTGTTTTATTGGTTTGATTATTACTGGTTTGGCAATTATTTGTTGGTTAACTGGAGTAACTATAGATGCATTATTATTCGTAGATATTTCAAAAATCTTTATAGGTTGGTTCGGTGCGTTGCTAATCACAATGTTTTGTAAAAACTTAAAGCTCGGTAGTGAATGAAAACTCAATCAAAAATCAATGGTTATGAAAATTTACTGCATAAGCAATATAGAGTACAGAAATCTTTGATATTTGGGCTGTTAACAATGCTGTTTTGTTATTTAATTAATGCTTTTTCTGGCGATGTGTTAGTTGGCGTGTTTTTAACAGCAAGTATTATTTATCTTGCTTATGATTTAATACGCTCGAGAGTAAGCAAGAAGAAGGGGTTTGAGTTAGCTAAGTTAAATTGCTCGCTTGATGATTTGCTTGTTGTGGGTTTAAGCGCGGGCCTTGAACTAAAACATTGTGAGGATCAAAAATATATTTTGCAAAGTAAATTATTTGGTAAAACGCAGGTGGTTATACGTTCCAAAGGCAGTGGTTGTGAAATTATAGCATTAGAGGGTTTGATTGCATGTTTAACAGGGGGATTAGAAAAAAAATTTAATATAGGCGCAAGCAAGGTAAAAAAAAATGAATTATAAAAATTACCGCCATTTTTTGCATACAAAATATCCTATTCCAACAAGTAAGAGTAGGGGCCATAAAGCGCGTAAGATGGTAAAGGGTACTTTTAAAATAGAGAATACGAAGCCTCTAATGCCGCTTAACATAGCAAGCTGAGGAATATAACCGCTCATTATGAGCAGAACACAAAAGATAGAGATAATAAATAGAGTAATTTTTAACAACATAGATTTATTTATGAAATTAATTGGATAACAAAAGCAAATGCAACAAAACCAGCGAAGGCTGGTCTTTAGTATGAAATCTTGCAGGAGGACAACTAAAGACCAGCTGAACCACTTCAAGAGGCAAATAATATTGCTAATAATAGCTATTATTATGCCACTTTCAGCAAGTGCTAGTGTAACTTGTAAGGGGAATTTTGTAAACCCTATTACTGATGTTTGTTGGGGATGTCTGTTGCCTATTTCCATTGGTGGTTTTTCAATTGGCAAGGGTAATAGTCCAAAAAAGCGTGATATCAAGAATCCAGACTCGCCTATTTGTGCTTGCACTAAAGGTACGCCTCCACTTCTGATACCTGGTATATCTATAGGATTTTGGGAGCCTGCTCGCCTTGTTGACATAACCAGAACACCATATTGCTTGGTGAATTTAGGTGGTATTGCGATTGATACTGATAATAAGAGGATCGGTAATTCTGCTAGGGGTTATGGCAATCGCAGTAGTCATACTAGCTTCTATCATGTTCATTATTACATTTATCCGTTGATTTATTGGCTTGAGTTGCTGACAGATTTCATGTGTCTTGAGGAGTCCAGTTTTGACGTAGCTTACATGAGTGAGTTTGACATTACTTGGAATGATCCGAAGCTGCAAAGCTTGTTAAATCCTGAAGCGATATTGTTTGGCAATCCTATAGCACAAGTAGCTTGCGCTTTAGATTGTGCTAGTGCGACTGCTACGACAGCAATTGACAGTATGTTTTGGTGTACTGGCTGTTATGGCAATATGTATCCATTTTCTGGAGCTGATTCGGACCATGTGGGCGGGGTACAGAATAGTAGTTTGCTCACTACTAGAATTATAGCGAAGATGCATCGTATTGGTCTTGCTCAAGAGACTAGTACTACGGATGCAAGCATTAATGGGAAGATATGCCGTAAAAGCAGAGCACTTAAAATCAAAAAGAGTCAGTACAAATTACAGATGGTGAATCCAAAAGTTAGCTCTGGAAGCGTTGGTTGTTGGCCGCTTGGTTTAAGCGATATGGCTTATAGTTCATTTAGAGAATATCCATATAACGGACAAGATTGGGGGTACTTGATATGGCGCAAAAAAAATTGTTGTTTCCTTTGATGCTAATCCTTGCATGTAGTTTGAATGCTGGGGCGTCGGAAAGTTTCGAATTAAAAAAAGAAGAAGAGGCGTGGGTGACTAAACTATCTGGTCAATCGAGAAATTTTGCTATGGAGGCGATTAAGGAGAAATGGTTGGAGCTACAGCAAATGCAGAAAACGAAGGCGAATGAGATTGTTATGGATAATGTGTTTGCTGCTTCTAGTAATGATCTTAGCAATGTTGTTTTAAGGATATTCGTTAGTAGTTCGATGAGTCAACAGCTGTTAAAAAACTACGCAAAGCAAGCAAAAAAATATAATGCAATATTGGTATTTAATGGCTTGCCACAGAACTCATGGCGAAAATTATCGGATTTAGTATATAGCATCAATGGTG
>Ga0115546_1001266_pt1 | contig 15860 bp, 8 predicted proteins | sample COGITO_mtgs_1004_FD_87186 | JGI IMG/M metagenome (GOLD analysis project Ga0115546, IMG submission 87186) | Pelagic marine microbial communities from North Sea - COGITO_mtgs_100413 | ecosystem: Environmental > Aquatic > Marine > Epipelagic | place: Germany:Helgoland, sampling site Kabeltonne...
CTTTTCTGTTTTTATTCTGACCAGTCCAGGTGTGAAACGCAGCGTGCTTTTCTTTTTTAAATTGATTTCTAGCGTATTGCTTTATATCAAATTCTAATTTAAGATCTTCAAGCATTTTTGTTTTTTGAGCTTCAGGTATGCTTTTATTGTCAATAATAGCTTTTGCCTGTACTCTAATTTCTTCTTGCTCTTTTGTTACAACTGTATAGCCTTCAAAAGCACCAGCAACCATACTTCTTACACTTTTTGAATCTGCTTCAATAGCCGCGTCAATTTTAGTGTTTAACTTTTCAATAGCAAGTTGATTGTCTTTTTTCTTTTTTGACCAATTGTCTTTTAAATTTTTGCTTTTTGAGTGTGCAGGATGGTTTATTTTTAAATCTAAATTTGCGTTTTCTAAAATCAAATTATTTCTAGTACCTATATCATCTCTAATACCTTGTGTTTTATCAAAATCAGAAAGACTAGCTATAGCAATACCTTTTACCAAAGGTATAGAAGAAAGAGTTGTTTCAAACATAAATCCAGAAAACAAAGCATGATCTACGTTTTCATACCAAGGTCTTCCTGTTACAATGTTTTGAATTGTCATGGTTAATCCTTCACCACCAGTACCAAACGCAGCTCCTTTTAAAAATGTTGGCCCGTCTTGTTTAATTACAACGTCAAAACCTCTTCTAGTCATATCTCTAGCTTGGTCTCCGTACAAACCTGTTAACGAGTTTTTAGCTCCTCTTATAAGGGGTAGCGTAGTAAAATATTCAATTGCAACTTCAGGAATAGCATAACCAGCAGACGTATATACCTTTTGCCACGTAGAATAGTCAATTGGCTTCATAGAGTTTAACTCTTCTAAAGTCATTCTACCGTAGTTTTCTCCAAAGCTACTAGCACCTAAAATTCCTAAACCAACTTTAGGTATTGCAAGAGCAGTAAATACCGCCAATTGATTTGAAATTTCTTGAGCAACAAATTTACCAAACTGATCCCAACCTTCACCAAATGCATCGCCAAACTCTACGTTTACCGCATACTTGTTTAATCTTCTGTTAATTTCATTTCTTTGATTAACATAGCGCTCTATACCTTCGTTACTTTCTGTAAGAGAATATAAGTTCCCACCAAAAATATTTGCGTATGCTATTTGTGTAGTTGCGCCAAACTTGTTCCAGTCGTTGTAATCTCTAGCTAACAAATTTAAAATTAATTTAGAATCTTCTACGCTGCCGTAGTTATCTATTATATCATTTGTAAGCCTTGTAGAAAACTCGTAGCTTTTTATTATTGATTTTAAATTTTTTGTGTATTGGTTATAAATATTTTCAGGAACTTCTTTATCATTTATTAAATAATAATTCTCACCTTGTTTTACATCAAAAATATAAGCAGGATCTTCTATTTTGTTTTTTATTCTTTGATAACTTTTAGAAGTTTTACTGTTAGATTGAAAATTTTTTTCAAAAGATAAAGCTTCTTTTTTTACAATATATTCTTTTACAAATTGCTTTCCACCAAGCTCTAAAACTGCAGTTAACATTTTTGGATCGTCTTTATACTCTGCAAACTGAACAGGCACCTCACCGCTTTCTATATCTTCTTGTACTTCCTCTATTTTAGCTTGTTTTCTTTTGTAAATTTCATCGCTAATTAACTTATCTCTTGTAAATTTATAAAGTTCTTCTTGACTAACTGGGCCACTAGATTTTTTTACTAAAAAATCATAATTTTCTTTTAATTCTTTTTCGTACGGCTGCTCGTATAAAACTTTATTCACAGGCTTGCCTGGAATACTTTTGTCTACACCGTAAATTCCTTTTTCTATACGTTTAAATAAATCAGGATCAGAAAACTCTTCTTCAACTTGCCTTACAATAGGATTAAAAATTTTTAAATAATTTTTATAAACTTCTCTACTTTTTTGCCTGTTGAGTGTAGATTTTTTAAGCGTGTTTTCTAAAACATTACCAACTAATTTTTCATTAAGAAAAGATGTTAAGTCTGTGTAAGATTGTAAGTATGCTTTTTCTACACCTTGTTTTATAGATTCTTTAGGAGAAGCTTCTTCTCCATCCATAGGTGAAATGTTAAAGCCTGAGCTTTTGTTAGGGTCTTTAAGAAGAGGCATCCTATTGTCTTGAATATTAACTTCAATAACAACATAGTCACCGTCAGGTGAAGTAACTTTTACAGCTTGTTTTTTAGTAAAAATAGCTTTGTCATCTGGCTGGTAAGGCAATTTAGAACCTTTACTACCTTGCCAAGTTTTGTCATACTCTACATTTGTTCTTAAGTTAAGAGGTTCAAAAGTAAAATCAGGAAACTCTAAAGAAAGTTGATCAGAAAACTCTTCATCTTCAACGTTACCAAACAGTTTTTTATTTACCGTTACTTTGGCTGGACCTTCATCAAAAAAATCGCTAGACTCAGCTTGTTGGGTAAACATGCTAAACAAGTCGTAGTCTGTTTCTGAAACTTTTAAGTCTTCAACAGGTGATACAAACCCATCTTCACCAATAGCAAAGCCATAAGTTGTTAAATTTGCTTTTGTAGCTTTTTCATTAAACGGTGTTAGCTTTGGACTATAAATTTCACCATCATCTATAGTGTAAGGAGAATCATTGTAAGTAGTGTAATAAGCATCTTCAAAATCAACTAAGTTATTTGGTATTTCTTCTAAGTTATTATTAAAGCCTTTTATACCGCCAAAGCTAGGATCAGAAACGTATTGAAACACTTCTTTTCTGTATTCAGGCTCAGACATTTTTAAGTTAAACTCGTCTAAAGTTCCACCAAACTGCTCTTCACTTAATAAAGTATTATATAAGCTTACTATTCCCATTTAATATTTAATTTTAATTTAATAAAAAGTCAAATCTTGGATCGTTTATAATTCTTAAGTAATCATGAAGATCTGCATTAGTACCATCTTTTATGTAGTAATAACCACCACCTGCTTTTGTAGCGCCAGGAAATCTTTGATTAACTGCCCATCTATCATTAATTTTTTTATGGTTTAAAGTTCCAAGAGGAAAAGGGTTTCCACTTCTTATTCTTTCAACAAGACTATTAGGACCATCTTCTATCTCGCTTTGTGTTAGGTATTTTTCTTTTGGTCCAAAACCTTGTTTGCTTGCTTGTTTTGTTGAAAGATCTTTTTTAGCATCTCCTTGGTCATAACTTTTCTTAGCAACACCAACTAGCCAGTTAACTAGTTTACCCTCGTATTCAGAGGAATTTTCATCTGTCCAAACGTCTGCGGCTTGGTGTGAGTAAGCTAGTTCTATTTCGTCATAACTAGCATTTGGATTTACTTTTCTATATTGCTCTACATAAGAAAGCTCTGCACCTTCATTACTTTTAGAAGGGTCAGCAAACATTGCTTTATTTGCTTGAACAAAAGTTCCTCCTCCTATCGCATTGCTGTAATCAAAAGCAAGGCTTTTAACGCCGTTACCACCGTACTTAGCATCTTTCATTGACTGTACAAAAGCATTAATTTCAGTTCTAGCAACATCTTCATTCCATCCTTTACCTGCATTTTTTCTTTTTTCACCAGCACCAGCTATTATGTTTGTAAGGTTTTTTGCATTGTTATCAAGGCTCATTTGGTTTATAAAAAAACCATCCATTATTTCTGAAGGACTGTATGCAGTGCCACTCATTGTGCCAACGTCATTACTTGCAAAAATTTTAAGACCATCAAGAGTAAACATTGCAGTTGCATTCATTTCACCATAAGTATTGTTTATTTGCAAATCTGCAGTTCTATGAAATACTTCTCTATTTATACCTTTAGAAGCATTTGACCAGTTTTCGTTAATGTTTTTTCTAACTTCAGCCCAAACTAATAAATCAGCTTTGTTTTTTTCAAGGCTACCCTTTAACATGTTAAGTGTTTTTACAGAGTCTTTGTATTTTTTGCTTGAAGGAATATTAATAGGATTTTCTCTAACTTTTACCATTTTGCCCCAAGCCTCTTTCATATTGCTAAAAAAGGCGGCGTTTTCTTCACCAAAAGGTCCAGACAACATTTCATCTGGCATTTCTTTTATTTGAAACTCTTTATTACCATAGATAGTTAGCTCGTTAGCAACTTTTCTTTTTTCTAAAGCATATTTACCTAGCGCTGCTATACCTTTCATTATACCGCTATAGTCCCAAGCCTTTGGCGCCATATTTGCCGCTGCTTTTATTAAACTTGCATCTGCTCCCATATTTATATTTGTTTAAATTTCACGTCTAATACATTGTAATTAACGGTGTCGTAGCCATCGCTACCTTTTACAACAGCTATAGATGGAATTTCATCAGACATAACGCCTTGATAAACACCTTTACCAAACCTCTTTTTGTTTTTGTATTCAAAACTATATATGTTCAACCCACTAGGTGATTGACCAATTAGCTTGATATTTTCTTTTAATCTTCTATCACTTGGTGGTCTTCCTACAGCTGCAGCTGCGATACCACCTATAATGCTACCCCACATTGCTTTATTTGCTGCAATAGCCTGCTGAGCGTTACCAACTTGTTGCATTGACATCCCTAGTAGTGTAGCTTGTCTGTCAGATTCCATTTGTTGCAATGCAGCTTCGCCAGACTGAACTTGTAACTGACCTTGACGCTCCATTGTTTGAAGCCTTGAAGCTTCTTGCGTTGCCATCCTTTGATTTGCACTTTCTTGCTGCCCAATAGAAGCAGAAGCTCTTTGATTTGCTATTTGACTTTGGTTAGATAATGTTTGCGCTAAACCTGCTATACCACTACCTCCAGCAGCCCCTCTAAGACCCTGTAGTATGTTTGCTTGGCTCTGTTGATTTTGTTGTGATTCAAACTGCGCTTGTTGTTGGTTAACAGTTAAATCTTCAAACTTGTTATTCATGTCAGCGTAAACATTTTTAGAATAAGGGTTTTCAAAAGTCATATCTTTATAAGCTTGCATTTCTTGCTTGTAAACTTCTTGAGCTTCTCTTAGTCTACGCTTGTTTCCTTTACCTGCAAAAAATCTTGCAGGAGAGCTGCTATCGCCAGAACTATGTATTATTTGTTTTTTAATTAAGCCTATTGCCATGTTTTATTGTTTATTTATTTATAATTACACTTTTTACGTGTTATTTACTACTTTCTGCTACTTCAGAATTAACCGCGTAAAGCTCTGAAGCGTGAACACTTGTGTTTTTCATTTTAACAGTTGCATAATATCCTTTTAAGCCAGAAGTTTCAACAGCATTGTTTTTAGAAAAAAACAAAAAATTTCCAACTAAATTTACACCACTTAAACTAGTTGTTACAGTTACAACGCTAGTACTTCTATTTATACCAGTTACATCACCTATTTTTATTGTTGTTCCTAATTGATCAAAGCCATTAGTCGTAGTTATAGGCGCGTGATAAACTATATCACCTATGCTTAAAGATTCGTTTAATGTTTGATTTGCTAGTGTTATTGTTGCCATGTTATGATACTGTTAGTATGCTATCTAAAGCTATTGTTAGTGTGTGGTTTGTTGTTCCAAAATTTGTTATAGCTAAGTCAAAAGCTAAAGTTGCACTTCTACTACTACCTGTAAACGTAAGAGGAGTGTTATCAGCTAAAGTTTGATCAGCACTTAAAGTTACTGTATTTGTACCAGTGTTAACAGCGTCTACATGTGGAGCCACAGCCGCAGCGTTTATACCTCTACCGCTAACAAAAGTTGTTGAAGCTGCTTTTATTCCAGCAACGCTATCTACAACAACAACACCGTCACTACCATCTACAGATGTGTCATTAACAAGCGTTGTTACTGGTGTAAGTTTAACTGCGTTTAAAAGATAACCGGTAGTTTCTTCGTCTATACCTAGTAGTTCAAACTCACAACCGCTAATTTTTTTACTAGTTTCAGAACCACCATAAGTGCAAGTTATGTTGGCGTCATCAGCCATACCGCCGTCACCCTGCGCATCTTGCGCAACGCTTACTGAAACTGTGTTGTTTTCAGCGTCAATACTTAATATTCTTGGTGAACCAGTAACTCCAGTGCCAGTCAGCGTCATACCTCTAATTAAACCAGCAACATCATCAAAAGCAACTATTGTACCAGCAACTTGATTACCATTTTTAACTTTAACAACACTTGATCTAAAGTCTATTGGATTCATACCAGCTACGTTTGTAGTGTAACCTCTAGCAAAAGTAAAAGAGTTTGCGGAAAGTGACAGGGCAAAAGAAATACTTTTTTCAACTCTTAACTTAGAGTTTCTTTCACCAATAAAAGTAGTAGTGCTAGTTAAATCGCTATAAGATCCAGAGTAAGAGGCTGAAGCTAAAGCAACTGTTACTGTAATAGCTTTAAATTTATTTATAGTCAAAGTGTGTGTTAGCTCGCTGTCAGTATCTTGTAGACTACTAATTAAAGTTGTTCCTTTTGCTAAGCTTGGCGAAAACACTAAAGTATAAACTTCGTCAACAGTTACGGTTGGAAAAACTAATCCATCAATATATTCACCAGTGCTGTCAATAGCCTGGTCAGTAATTTGCGTTGCAGCTGTTGTAAAAGTTCCAGTTGTAAAGTCATAAGTTTTGCTATCGCTACTTCTAGTAATTTTTAAATTAAAATTAGCACCTACGTCTCCTTTTACTGTAAAAGATCTGCTAGTTGCAACAGATAGCATGTCAGAAGTATTTATTTCAAAAGATTTTAACTCAATCAAGGCGTTGTTATGAACATTTGTTGTTGCTGGAAGGGCAGCTGTTTTATGATTAAAAGATATTACATCTCCTAACGAACTTATGGTGTTTGTATATTTTATTACAAAAACTTTAGCTGTAATTCTACCTGTTGAATCTTTAGTTGTTGTAGATGTTATTGCAAACGCTGACTTATAACCAGAAATTAGCCTATATATAGGCTCTTCAATATAATAATAACCACTAGAGGCTGTAAACGTTATTGTAGCTACTGTAGCTTGAACACCACTGTTAGGTGTTAGAGTATAAAAAGTATTAGAGACATAGTTATCTGCAACAGCGCTAGTTGTTACGCCACTACCAGCAGATATAGAAGCAGTGTGGTTTGCATCTACGTTTATTTGTGAATTTAGTTTTATTGATAATGCCATATTATATGTCTTCTGCTGTTATTTTACCTAATCCTTGAACTGTAAACTCACTAGTGTCTAAGTTAGTTAGTGTTGTAGTATCACCTTTTATAAAGTTAAACCACTTGCCTTCTTTTTCTAAAAATTCATTTATACTACCAGTTTGCTTATCTGTTGTTATTGCTTCTGCGTGCCAACCTTCATCTTCTACTAAGTTGTAGTAATTTTCAGTATCACCTGTGTTTTGGTGAATTTTAGATTGTGTACCCTCGTAGCTTAACGCTTTAAAAACTTTAACCATACTAGGCTCTTCGTTAAACACGGTTGTAACGTCAGAGTAATATTGTGTACCGTAAAAATTATTTGCTGTTTTAGCAGAAACACCGTTTTCAGTAGTTTCCGGTAAACCTTGGTGATGCCACCAAACTTTAGAGTTGGCGCTTGGGCTTGCTAGTGTATAATAATTGCCTGAAACACTTAATCCTTTTTCTGGTATAAATGATTTAAAACTAGACCAGCCCTTAACGTCTTCACTATAAGAAACAGTGTAGTTTTCACCGTCTTCACCTGGTTTTAAAGTTACGTTGTATTCTTTTTTATTGATATCATAACTACCAGCAATTTCAGTCGCTGACTTTAAATTGTCTTTAAACCAATCTCTCATGCCGTAATCAGATATAGGTGTTAAACCGTCCATTGATAATCTAAGTACAGTACCTCTTTGTTTATCTGTAAAGTATACCCTATAAGCTTCAGCAGCAAAAGACTCTGGATTTTTTGATATACCATAATCACCAGCAAAAGGTATTGTTTGGCCAAGCACACTTGCTGTTGCAACAACGTTTACATTACCATCTGCGTTAAACAAAGCATCTTTATTTGCTTGTATTCTTAACACTTTGTCTTCGCACAACGTTAATAAATCAGAGTTTCTAGCGTAAAGCTTTTGTATGCTACCATAGTCTGGATTTATATCTTTAGTTATTTTTTCTGCAGCAATAAATTGATTTGTATCGTTAACACCGCTTTTAGAGTTGTAAATGCCAGAATATATTAACCCGTATTTTCTTTGATTTTCTTCATACTCACCTTGCAATGTTGTTGAAACAATAGCGTTTTTATCAACAAAAACTTGATTAAAATCATCTTTAATTCTATTTGATTCAACACCATTACCAAAAGAATAACAGTTAAACCAAGGAAGCTCATGTATATTGCTGTGTTTGCTTATATCAATAAAATCACTGGCTTCATAATAAATATCTAAGCCATCATCAGTTTTTGGTTGTGTTTCAAAAACAGCTGGATCGTCTGATATTAATTGATTTTCATCGTCAAAAGAAGGTTCAACAAATTCAATAAATTGTTTGTTTACCTCGTCCATAAGATTTTGTGTTCCAATTGAACCAGTTGTGCTTCTGCTACTAGTTTCGTTAATAGGGTTGTAATCAGCGCTAACAGTTCCTGACTGCGTTACAGTAACGTCTTTAAACTCTATAATCCAAGTTAATCTTCTGTTTGTTGCAAGACCAAACAAAGTTTCTTCGTCTTCTATAGTTCTTTCTGCTTTAATATCAATATTAGGGCTAAAACCTGTGCCAGTTGTATTACCAAAATGATACGCTTGAAATCTATTAAAATATTCAGATGTCGGATTAGAATTATTCGGTGCCCCACTACCATACGCACGTGTACCAAACTTCTTATTGTTAAGATTTGTTCCGGCCGCACGTAAATCACTTGGCCTAACAAGTGAATTAAGTGTGTTTCCACTAGAGTCTGTGCCTCTCCCACCTTCTTGAAATATAACATAATCACCATTACCACCAGGAAACACAGTGTGGTTATATCTTTTTTGTTGTTTTACATTAGATATTTCATACACTTTTTCGTTAGGGTCTCCAGAAAATCTAAACCTAGAACCTACCCTAATTTTAGATACAAAATCAATTTCATGGTTGTGCCTTGTGTTTGTGGTTTTACCAACATCCCAAGCTGTAGCATAAGAACTTTCTAAACCAACTAAACTTTGCTCTATATTCATCAAAGAAGATTCTGCCCATATTTTAGCGTAAGAAAGTTCCATATACTTTTCTCCAGGAGTAAAAAACGTGTCTATGTTTCCTTTTATATCTCTTTCAGTTCCATCTGCTTGAAAAATACCTCTACCAAACTGCGGGTTAAGAGAAGCCCCACCTAAAGACTCTCTAGCGTTTGTTTGTCTTCTAAATTGGTGCTCATGACGACCAGGATCTGTGTAAATTCCTTCTTGTGGCTTGTTATTGTTTAAAGGTTGTATGCCAACGTATTGTACGTTGTCTATAAAAAAGTTTTTTCTTGCCTGGTCGTTGTCAGGTATATTTTCGTAAGTCCAACTACTATATTTAAAAAACTTTAATATCCTACCCCAGTTTCTTACAGCAGACTGTGACATGTATATTTTTGAGTAATTGCTTGGGTTTTGACCAAAGCCAGAAGTTAAAACTCCTCTACCAGCATTGTAACCACTACCGCCTCTACCATCGTACCATCTTGAAAATGTTAACGATTCTGTTGCGATTCCATTTCCACCACTAGCATTTTTACTTATTTTAAATTTTGTTGCACTAAGTACTTCTGTAACGTATGTATCTTTATCAATACTATCACCTGACACATGCCAGTACGGCTGTATTTCAGCGTTAGCAACGTGAACAATCTCGTCAGAACCATTGTTTGGTTTGCAAGTGCTGTCTTCAAACTGAACTTCATCTGTAAAAGGAAGATTACCGTTTAAAGCATTGTCGTATGAAAAAGCTTTTACACTGCTAGCCTGCTTGTTAGTACCGCTACCAGCAGAGTCTTTTTGATACCTTGTAGATGTTCCAGTTCCAGGAGAAACGTTTGGTGCATAATCGTCCGAAGCGTACCACGCTTGTGATTTAGCAACTATACCAAAGCTGTCTTGAGTTAACACTGCTTGTTGCTGAACAAATTGTTTTAAGTCACCGTCAAGTTGAACTTTAATAAAAAATTTACTATCAAATTCAGGCCTATCAACAGTTTCATATGAAGCTATAGTTACACTGACACCCGTGTTAAAGTTAGAGCTATTCATAATCCAATCAGAATCTGTTGCTAAAATAGGCGAATGCAAATGTAATATATAATATTTTTCATCTGAAGATAAATCAACAGTATCGGCTTTAAGCCAGCCTGATTTTATTCCTCCACCTTCAAATTGTAAAATTAAATCACCGTATTCGGATAGTATAGCACCATTTTCTTCTTGGATCCAAAGATCTTTTTCTATCCATAAAACTAATTGATCTTCCACTGGCCTAAAGTTAACGTCAGTAAATATACCATTTAAAGAGCTTGAAGAAGACCAGGTACCATCCGCAGTACCTAGTTCTTTTCTAGACAATTTAAGATAACTAGGGGTATCATTACTTATTGATAATATTTTATAAGTAGAAGACTCGCTAATAACAGCTTGACCGTTTAACTGTTTTTTTAATACTAAATAAGTTTCTTCATCTACTTTGTTTCTTTCATTAGAAGGAAAAGATAACCAAGCCATACCATCTGTAGTGCTATATATCCTGTCTACCGCTAAGTTGTAATATTCAGAAGAAGTTTCTTTTACAAAAAATTTAAAAGAATTTGCAAATTCAGGAATTTCATTACTAAGCTCTATATTTATAGCATTTATATTTTTAGAATCTACTTTTGGCACTTTAATAGAAGAAGTTTCACTTGTTAAAACAGGTGTTTGTCTTCCAAACTCATCAGCATATACCACCCCAAGCTGATAAGTTCTTTGTGATTTAATAGATTTTTTGTTATTATCAATAATTTCTTGGCAACTAAAATTAACAACTTTTCCTTTAAAATTAACGCCTGGCTTTACTTGAAACATAAAGGTTTTGCCAGAAGTGTAAAAACTTTCAACACCTACAGTAGAATTTAGTTTATCTAGTGTTAATTCAAAATTAAAGACCTCTCCAAAAGTAGTAGGAGTGATATCAACAAAGTTGTTTTTTGTAGGCCCTATCAAATGAAGTCTAATAGAACCTTGCGTGTAATTTTGTGTTTCAATAGAAGCTTTGTAAGTTTTATCATCTTCTAGCTCTAGTGTTTGCCAAACTTTATAGTTTTTAAAAACACCATTATTAGCGTCTCTCTCAACAAAACCTGTTGGTGAAAACGGGGTGCTAGGAAATGTAATTATTTTCCAACCTGGTTTTGTAATAGTTCCAGCGTCAAAATTCCAATTTGGCACTGTAGAGCTGTCTGTACCACTTCCTGGGTCGGCAGAAGGGTTTTGCAAAAGTTCGTTAGAAATAGCGCTTCTAAAATTAACAAAAGCGTTTATTTTAGGTTGTATTACGCTGCCTTCATCATTTACAATGTTGTAGTTTTCAAGATAATTACCATAAACAACTCTATTACCAACAACACTTTGCGCTAGAGCTTTTCTAGGTACTGAATCCCAAGGTCTTAATATTTGGTTAGAAGGTATTGCAGAGTATATATTTTCAGAATTTATTTTATAAACACCTTGCAAGTCTAAACTTGCGTTTGTAGTGCTCCAAGACGTTGAGTCATAAAAAACATTATCAACAGTATATATAACAGGTGAGTTTGATTCTTTATACAGTATGTCTACTTGAATAACTTCTTTTGGTATACCTACTGGAATAAACTTTTTTATAATTAGTTGCTTTAAAGTATTAACCATACCAGAATTAAAACCTTGAATCTGGTTGTAACTAAAATCACCTACGCCAAAAGCTGGCTCAGAAAAAGGTGAAATGCTTGAATACTCACCATCTATATATTTCCATCTTGTTGCAAATCTTGCAAATTTTTCTTTAAAAATTGGTTGAGCATCTTCTTCTAAATAAACTTTAAAATTATTTACACCATTTGGAACATTGCTACTTACAGCTAACAATACCACGTTGACAACTAAATCATTTACAGATACAACTCTAACTCTAGCGTCATTGTTTGTTATGCTAGGAACAAAATTACTTCCAAACAGTAAAATATCATTAGACCTATAATTAGACTCTATATTAGTTTGAATATCAAAAATATCACCAATCTCTTTACCATCAAAACTAAAGTCAACGCTAGTATTTATGTTACCAGATCTTATACCTGTTTTTATATCTAAAATAGGTGCTGTTTTAGGGCTTTTTTTAACTATAGTAATATCTTCTTCTGTTACAAACTTATCATCTGCTCTGTCAATATTTCTTTGGCTAACAACGAGTCTTGTGTTTTTGTTTAAGCTATCAATATCTGTACCTTCTATTGACCTAGCTACATTTATTTTTTTAGGTTCTGAATTATTGTCTGTCCAAAACAACAACTCATCAACAATGTTTATACCTGTTACTAATTTATCTTTGTCAAATCGTAATACTCTAGATTTTTTTTGATTAGAATTGTAATCGTAAGGATTGTTAACGTTAGGCAAAACCCAAGAAAAATCTATATAATCCCAAGTTTTACTATCTATTGCATCAAAACTAATTGTACTACCAGATTTTGTAATTTTTCTTACTTGATTGTCTTGCGTATTAGAAACAAAATGGACATACATACCTGTTGTAAGGTTTGTTGTTGTTGTTGTAAAAGCAGTGTAAGAGCCTGTGCTACCAGTCCAATCGCTAGAGCTAGGGTTAGGGTGTTTTTCTGAATAAAAATCAATAAAAACAGGTGTTACAGTGTGTGTGTTTGATGTTCCGTCATATTCGGTTTTGTATATAACGTCTTTGTAGGTGGTGATAGAAGCAGGAATGCTATTATCCCATTGGTTAGAACTTGCAATAAGCCAGTAAGCACAATCATTTTTTTCATCAGCAATAGCACCAACACAAATACCAGAACTAGACATAGTAGTTATGTTTGGACTGTTTGTTCCTGCTAGCGCGGTATTACCTAACAAACTTTGAACAACTCCAACATCGCTACCTTCGGATGTTGAGACTTGAATATTGTTTGCATCTATATACTGTCCATTAGGAACCAGTCTTTCGTCAAGGTCTTTGTTCATTTTACCTTGAGCGAAATTGTGCTTAATCTCTGGCATATATTAGTGTTTTATGTGTTTAGATTTACCTCTAAGTATTTGAGTTAATTCTTCTAATTTTAAATTTGATAGTCTTAGTTTTGCTTTTCTAGTTGCAGCAAACTTTTCTTTTCTAAATCTATTTATAACGTATTCTTGCACGTTTGCTTTTGTTGACATTATAGCGTATGCTATACACTTGTACATCGCTTCTTCAGCAAACTTATGCACTTGCATCTCTGTATCTGTACCTAGACTATCACTTATGTATTTTAAAGCTACAGTTTTACCAGAGAGAAAAGAGCTAAAGTGTATTTTACCTACAAGCTCGTCTATATAAAAAGACCCGTTGTTCTGTGCATGTTGAGGATCTATACCGTATCTTTGCCCTTCAGCAATCCATTGTGTGTCATCTTCGTAATCATCAGTTGTTGTTGTTGAAGTGTGAGCTTTATAACTTTCCCACGTTGAAGATGAGTTATCTGTTGTTAAGTTAGTACCGTCAGTAGCGTAATCACCTACAGATCCAGCTGTTATATCTAATGGATTTGAAGTTTTTATTGCAGGATATAAAACATGCTCTATACCAGCAGAATCTGCCCAAGTTATTTTAACGTAGTTAACGTAATCTTGTGGCAACACCATTTGTAATGTAGCTGGCACTTCTATTTCTTGTGATTTTGTAGATTTAAACGTATCAAAAGACAATTCTTGTAAAGCTCTTTGAGCATGAAAAGCAACATCAGCTCTTTTAATTTTTGATATTGCTTTATCCTCACCAACATAAGCTAAAATAAATTGATTAATGATGTGCTCTAAAGAAGTAAATTGGTAAGTACCAAAGCTTGAGCCACCATAATAAGCATGTTGAGTTTGATTGTCTAATAATCCCATTTATTTATTGTTTTTCTTGTTGAATACTTTTTTGTTCTTCTGCAGAAGCTGCTTGATACAATACAGAGTCTTTAGTAGATATACCAGCTAGTTGCAGTATTTTTTCTATTAAATTATTTTCTTCAGACTTATGTAATTCAAAATCTACCGCGTCGCTAGCACCAGCGTTATATAAAGCTTTGTAAGTATCACTAACAGTGTAAGTCCATTTTACAGTTGCAGGTTTTTTAATATAATTGCAAGTTACATTTGCAGTTGTGTATGAAGTACTTGGTGATGCTGGAAATAGCTTTAGTAAAGTTTCAGATTTTTTAGTGTACACAGGTCTTGAATCAGTTGGCGCATATAAAGCAGTTCTAGACATATACTCTAAATCTTTTTTATTTACTTTTTCTACCTCAACGTCATAACCCGCTCCGCCATAAAATACAGTTCCTAATCTATAAACGTCTGTTGGCAATGTTAATTGATTACCACTTACAGCAGACATAGCTACTTTAAACTGATCGAATATAGCTATTTTTTCTTCTAATAAGCTTATCATATCAGAGTATTCAGTACTGTTACCTGGTACTCTTCCAAACTGATTTATGTCATAAAAATATTGCTCAAATATATCCATCTGAGCTTGGTTAGCAAATAAGTTAAACTCTTGCGGAGTTATATATCCTCTTTGCTCTTTGTTAGCTATTGCTAATACTTTTTGATATACGTCGTTTATAATTACTGCCATATTTTTTTATTGTAGTTTGCGATCGCCCCGTAGAGCGACCGCTCCTACAGTTTGATTAATTTAATCGTTTTTCTATATTTGAATAGATTTCCATACCTTCATCAGTCTTAAACCAATGTGCTAAAGCAGTGTATGGGTGTTCATCAAAAGGAACTACCATTATAGGTCTATTATTTGATCCCCATAAAAAGTTTCTTTGATCTGAGCTTAGCTTAATGATACCAAGCTCTGTAGCTTTAATACCAAAATTTCTAAGCTGAACGTTGTCATCAGTAGCTAATTCTAGAAACAAATTAGGATTTGTTCTAGCAAACACTAGTAAATCTCGTTTAAGTTCTTTAGAACTCATCTTAGACACGCTAGAACCTTTCTCAACACGTAGTATAGCCTCAGCCATATCTACATCCATATCTCTAGCAGCTAGTATTGCATCAGCTTCTAATTCTAATACCTCAATTTCACTAGCAGCCTCAGCAACAGGCTCGTATTCATAATAAACAACATCTTTGTGTGGGTGATATAAAGATAAAAGTTTTTGTAAAGTTGTTTTTTGTCTTTCAACAAACAAAACACCATCTCTAAATATAACGTGTGCTAGTCTTTGGTCACCTTTCATTTCATCTACAAAAGGAGATCTTTGATTAGAAGTGTGTTTAAGTTCTCTTTCATAACCTTTTTCTTCATCAAACCAATATAGATTAGAACTTTTTAACATGTATGATATAGGTTTTTTATTGCCTTTTAAATAATAAACCCTATCTTTTATTTCCCAAGTTGGTTTTTTAGGTTCAACTTTTACTTTTGGTTTTGGTGTTTCAACTACTGGAGTTTCAACAACAGGTACCTCTACCTCTTTTGTTTTTTGTTTTTTTGCCATAATATAATATATAATAAAATTAATAAATAAAAGTACCGAGGCCGAAGCCCCGGTTCTTTAATATAAACAGTGCTTATTTCATTAACATGAAATTGTTAGCACCTTGAGTAATTAAACATCTTTCAGTTAAGAAGTGTAAGCTCATTGCATCTAAAGCAGATGTAGCAGCACCAACAGAACCAGTAACCCAAGACTTCATTCTTCGGTCATCA
>Ga0115546_1001275_pt1 | contig 15770 bp, 18 predicted proteins | sample COGITO_mtgs_1004_FD_87186 | JGI IMG/M metagenome (GOLD analysis project Ga0115546, IMG submission 87186) | Pelagic marine microbial communities from North Sea - COGITO_mtgs_100413 | ecosystem: Environmental > Aquatic > Marine > Epipelagic | place: Germany:Helgoland, sampling site Kabeltonne...
CCTTTGGCATCAACGGATGCGCCATAATTCTTTCCTCTTCAAAATATAGGGATTGACCGGATGGCACTCCGGTTAAACTCGCTGCCTTTATAGCGCCAGTGCCATCCTTTGGTCAAAGCCTCTTCGTGACTATTTTTTGACACGTAACATTATTTTTCCGATGTGTGCACTTGATTCCATCAATTCATGAGCTTCTTTTGCCTCATTTAAGGGGAATTCTTTAAAAATAACCGGTTTAATACGACCAGCCTCAATCAATGGCCATACTGTTTTCTTTAAATGGCGAACAATCTCACCTTTGCGAGAAATTGACTGTGAGCGGAGGGTTGAGCCGGTAAGTGTGAGACGTTTCAGCATTAACGGCATGAAATTAACTTCGACTTTTGCGCCCTGAAGGAATGCGATGTTGACGATACGTCCGTCGGGCGCTGCAGCTTTGATGTTTTTTTGAATATACTCGCCACCGACCATATCCAGAATGACGTTTATACCTTTGCCACCGCTGAAATCTTTTGCCGCAGCGACAAAATCCTCCTCACGGTAATTCACAGCACGCTCTGCACCGAGATTTAGGCACGCCTGGCATTTCTCGTTGTTTCCGGCGGTGATGATGACGCGTGAGCCTAGTGCGCTGGCAATCTGTATTGCCGTCGTACCAATCCCGCTGGAACCTCCATGGATCAAAAGTGTTTCATCAGGTGCGAGATGCGCGCGCTCGAAGACATTCGTCCAGACGGTCATACATGTTTCTGGAAGGGCCGCAGCTTCAAGCATTGATAGCCCGCTAGGAACAGTCAGGACTTGCTCAATGGGTGCCGTAACATATTCGGCATACCCACCGCCTGCGACCAGCGCACAAACCATATCGCCTATATTAAAACCTGAAACACCTTCGCCGAGCGCAATGATTTCACCTGAAACCTCTAATCCGGGTATGTCCGTGACGCCTTCGGGTGGTGCATAGTGTCCTTGGCGTTGAATGCAATCCGGGCGGTTCACGCCTGCCGCATGGATTTGAATGAGAACTTCACCGTTCGTGGGATGTGGAACCGGGCGCTGGGTTTCGCTTAGAACCTCAGGGCCACCTGATTCTACGATTTCGATACTTCTCATCATGGTCGGTATAGACATTGAAACGCTCACTTTTTCATTCATATGCTTGTTTAGAGGGTGCAGGTTCTTTTAACATTCTCACAACAGGATGGGGAGGGCACATGGATATCGAAGATTTTGAGCCATTAAAACAACCAAAACCAAAAAAGAATCTGGATGAAATGTCTATTGAGGCACTGCATGTATACATTATTGAGCTTGAAGAAGAGATTGAACGCACACGCGGTTCAATTAAAGCGAAAGAAGCGGCTAAATTGGGCGCCGAATCGTTTTTTAAGAAATAACTGTCTTAGCGTCGTTTGCGGGTCATAAACATGATCCACCCGATAGGGCCCAAAAACATAATAATAACGAGCCAGCCAATTTTCGGGCTGAAAGGGCACCGCGATCCGGCTGGCATGCGCCAAGGGCCCGATGCGGAATGAAACGCAACGTGGGTCATCGGCAAAACGAAACCAACAATGAGAATTGTACAAGTAATCCAGGGTGACAAGGGAACGACCTTTCATTCTAATATCGGTATACGGGCGTCACTTGGCGATCTCAATCATTAAATCAAAATTAACGTCCCCATTGTATGTTTTGTCTGTGGGCTTTTATTCTTTTGGCCCTAACTTTGGCATCTCCCTGTCAAACTTGCCGCCCTCAGTCGAGGGCGGTCTTTTTGCGTAAATATATGAAAATATATCAAGTGAACGTGCCACTTGACGTGGAGCATAAGGACCGCTTTAATCCTTTTAATTAAAAAAAAGTAATGTAGGCGAGTTTGACAGGATAGTGGCTTTAAAAAAAATAGGGGGCTACCGGAAATCGGTGGCCCCCATAATTATTATGACGACAAAAGGTCCACTGAAGATGCCTCCATCAAACATTCAAACCCGTGACGATTATCGTTATTTTCTCGAATTACAGACTCGCTGGATGGATAATGATCTTTACGGTCACATCAACAACGTCACTTATTACTCATACTTTGACACCGTCGTGAATTACTTTCTGATCGAAAAAGGTGGGCTCGACATTCATAACGCCAAGACCATCGGTGTTGTTGTCGAAAGTCATTGTAACTATGCGCATTCAATCGCGTATCCTGACAAGATCAGTTGTGGATTACGGGTGGGAAAATTGGGTAATTCTTCCGTTCGCTATGAAGTCGGGATATTTCGTGGTGAAGAACAGAATGCCGCTGCTTCTGGCCATTTCGTTCATGTGTTCGTTGAGCGCGCAACCAATAAACCGGTTCCTATCCCAAAGGACATACGTGACGCATTGCACGATATTCAGACATAGGTTAAGTAATGACAAATTTTCTTGATTTGCGTATAGACGATTTTGGCTTTCGAACAGATATTCCGACACGTTGGGGCGATAACGACATGCTCGGGCATCTTAATAATGTTGTTTATAACCGTATGATTGAGACGGTCGTTGTTCGTTTCACGATGGGCCCTCTAGAGATTGATTGGCAACGCGATCAAAGCTATCCATTGGTCGTAGAGAGCCTATGCCGGTTTCATCGCCCTTTAGCATTTCCAGAGACGATTACCGCAGGATTACGTGCAGGGCGTTTGGGCGGCACGAGTGTTACTTATGAGATCGCGCTTTTTGGTGAGGGTAATGAGATCCCTGCATCTACAGGGCATTTCGTTCATGTCTTTATCGACAAAGATACGCATAAATCCATCCAAATTCCGGCAGATATCCGAAAACTTATCGAGACGTTTGCCTAGAACCCAACGAAATAAAAAAGCGCGCCCAGTATCCTGGACGCACTTTCTATAATCAGTTGATTGCGACTATTTAAGCGGCTTTTTGCTGCTCAATCTTCATAGCACCAGATGGTGCTACAATCTCGATTTTACGTGGCTTTTCGCTTTCAGGCACAACACGCTCCAATTCAATGTGGAGGAGGCCGTTCTCAAGAGAAGCGCCTTTCACTTTGATATGGTCAGCGAGTTCAAACCGGCGTTCAAATGCACGGCCAGCGATGCCACGGTGGAGGTACACTTGGCTATCGTCATCAGCGCCCATCTTGCCAGAAACGACCAATGTGCGCTCTGTGAGGGTGATGTCGACATCGTCTTCTGAGAAGCCAGCAACAGCCAACGTTACCTGATAGCCGTCTTCACCGAGTTGTTCGATGTTATAAGGCGGGTAGGCGCTGTTTTGTTCATTTTGAGCCGTTGCGTCGAGCAGCCGCTGCATGCGGTCAAAGCCAACGGAATGACGGAAAAGTGGTGAGAAATCAATCGTACGCATAGCAAATCCTCCTTTGAGCGATTTGAATTATGAGCCCGCGTCAGAGCATTTTGACGGCCCCTAGACGGGCTCCGTTAAAGTAAGCGAACCCAATTGGCGTCCGCTCGTTCCAAGAATGAAATAGTTTCGGAGAATTTGTCTGCAAGGGGGGAATAGTATTTTTATTAAAAATAATCTATAGAGGCGTTAGATGAAAAGAATGGGATACTGTCTTTATTCAGCCGCTTGTGCACGGCGCCAGTCAACTTCCCATAATGTAACGGGGCCATCAAAGCCCTTCATCTCAAACCCGCCTCTATTGACGAATCGATAGCTTTTACCGCTACAAATACCCTTTACAACATCTGACACAAAAATCTCATTCTTTTGCGCTTTATCGACGATGCGAGCGGACATCTGAACGGTTGAGCCAAACAGATCGTTATCTTCCTGAATAGGCTCACCGGCGTTAATACCGATCTTTAGGAGTAACGGTAGCTTAGGATTGCCTTGCGTGTGGGTGTTAGCACCCCGTTGCATCATTATAGCGGCTTCAACGCTGTCTGAGGCTTGCTCAAACGATGCCATGATTCCATCGCCTGTGTGTTTGACTTCACGGCCAGGGAACTGTGTCAGTGCCTCACGGACAACACGGCTGTGCGCTCTGACGATTTCCTGTGCGCCAGCATCTCCCAGTTCTTGGATGATCGCAGTTGAACCCGCGATATCGGTAAACAGCACGGTGATGACGCGTGGTTGCTCTTCTATTTGCTTTGGCTTGTTCCACTCTTCAAGCGCGCTATCCATATCACGTGAAATGTGGCCTTCATGGCTCATGAATGTATTCATCGCGTTTCTACCAGCCTGGAACATTTGCATATAGCGACTGTCTTGAAGAAGATATTCTTCGTACTTCCCTGCAAAATTTTCTGCATGGGATTTTTTATAACCAAGCACTTGAACGCTATCACCAAGAATTTTATTGGCGGCAGCCTGATCAATGCCACGGCTTTGAACGAGTGTCTCAGTCGCACCTGCGACCCAGAGGTTAACGCCAAACTTGTTGAAGTTATGGAGTTTTTCTTTGTTGAACTTGGACCCTTCAAGTGCAGTGCCCAATGCTTTCATCATGAAGGTTTTTTGCTTTTCTTCTTTCGGCGATAACCCGGATGATGAAGCTGCATTATCTACAGGTGGTGCAGTTCCTGCTTCGTCAGATGTCTTGCCGCCCATTTCTTCACGCAGGCGGTCATTTACATTATCGTCTTCTTTTGCATCATAATTTTCACGCATGCCATCTTCATCGCCATCAGGTTTAGGGCGCTGTTTGCGCTTTTTCTTACGGACCTTGGTAACTTTACGCATTCCTGCTTGTTGATTTTTAGCTTTTGGAGCCCGACGACGCTCTTTGATGTTTGTCGTCCGCAGGAGGCTAGATACCATCATCAATGCTGCTAGCAAGAAAGTTCCAACGAACACGATAAACAAGACGTTATCGACATCATTGCCGAGCATCCGAATACCAAACAAGTTTTTACCGCTGATCAAACTTGAGGTCATGAAAGCAAAAAAACCGGCAATGGTAAGACTGATAAGGGCGACCATCAGCAATTTTACAATGACCACCGTGAATGAATTTTCTTTGGTTGCGACAGATTTCTTACGGGACTTTCTAGGCGCATCATCGTCAGTCAGTGACGTGAAAGTAGCACTTAAGTTATCATCATCGTCATTCCATCGGCTGCCGCCGCCGCGACCGCTGCTACCTGTTGATGTTACATCTGTTTCATGGGCATCAAGCGAGGAGACTCCAGCGCTTTTATAAATAATAAATTCTTGGGATGAGCCGCGATCAGGATCATAAACTTCTCTGACAACTTTAACGCCGTTGATGCCTGGCATGTTCTCAAGGCCACGCGCCTCATCTACGGCAGCCTCCTTTTGGAAGGAGCCGAACTGCGCGTGGATGCTCCACCGCTGGCCCTGTTGGACCTGGACCTCAAACTGAGTAATCCCGGGCACGCTTAAACCTCCTCATGCGCGATTAATTTATCATTATACGCGCAATAAATTCTGCCGAGTGTACAAATTGTCTCAACATCATCCTAATGACTTTAAAATAACAAAAAGAGAATCCGATAACAATTTGATTTTACACTACAAATTATGAACGAAATATTATGCTAAATATGAAAAACGCCTCTTTGGTTTCCCAAAGAGGCGTTGTCATAAATCGTATCGCAAATAAATTAGTTTTTAAGGCCAATTGCTGAGAAACGCTTATTAAATTTCGCGAGCTGTCCGCCGCTATCCATCAAACGATGCACGCCAGTCCAAGCTGGGTGAGATGTTGGATCGATATCGAGCTTTAGCGTATCGCCAGGGCTGCCCCAAGTCGAACGCGTCGTGAATGTTGTACCATCAGTCATCTGAACATTAATCTCATGGTATTTTGGGTGCAGGTCTTTTTTCATGGTTTTACGCTCCGCTTCAAACGAGGACGCGTTATAGCCATTAGTCAGGATGCTTTCAAGCCCGCCGTGCATGTTCTTTTGCGGAATATGTAATGTTTATGCCTTCGCAGATCGAAATAATGACCAATATGCAATAAAAGCCACTAATAACATGAGGATAGAGCCAGCGAAGTACGGTGCGTTTATCCCGATAAATCCGAACGCTACACCCGCTATTGCGGGGCCAACCATACGAGACATGGTTGTTGTAGAACGTGTTACGCCCATTAAACCGCCCTGAACGTCGGCGTCACCTCTGACTGAAATCGCAGTATTTAGAGCTGGTGACATGACACTAAAGCCCAATGTTGCGATTGTCATCGCGATCACGAGTTGTGGTACGGAACTCACTAGAGGTACGCATACGAGCCCAACGCTTAACGCAATCGCGCCTGCAAGAATAAGCTTTTCGAGACTAAATAGTTTCGCCAATCGTCCCATTAAGCCTCCTTGGACGAGGGCTGCAAGGAAACCAATAAAGGCAAATAAATAGCCATTTTGCTCGGGTCCCCAGTCAAACTGGCGACGCGACCACATGGCAAATGTTGATTCGAGGCCTGCAAAAACGAGTGTCGATAGAAAAGCGAGAATTAATAAAACTCCGATGCCAGGCGTTTTTAGTGCATCCATAAGTGCTGCCATTCTGGCGACGCTGGTTTGAGATCGGATTCTTGCTCGCGATTCTGGTGACAAACTTTCCTTTAAAATAAAGATTCCCAATACGCACGCCGCGATAGATAGGCCTGCTGCAAGGAAACTTGGCGTTCTGAAATCTGCATTTGCTGGATCTGAGCCTGCGAGTATGCCGCCGATCGCCGGACCTAAAATAAAGCCGATTGAGAATGCAGCGCCCATCAAGCCCATGCCTTTGGCACGGTTTTCTTTGGTTGTGATGTCAGCGATATACGCAAAGGCCGTAGAGATATTTCCTGCCATGAAACCCGCCATGGCGCGTGCAGCAAACAACGCCAAAAGCGTTTCAGCAGTCCCAAGCCAAATATACGCGAGCGCAGCCCCCGCCATTGATCCTAACAAAACTGGCTTGCGTCCAATGCGGTCGCTTAAATGCCCCCAGAATGGCGCAGCGATGAACTGAGTTACCGAATATATAGCCATCAGAGACCCGACTTGAGCCGGTGTTGCTTGATAATGTTCGGCGTAAAACGGCAACAGTGGGATGGTAATGCCAAAGCCGATCAGATCGATCACAACAATAAGAAAAAGTATTGGCATAAATTATCGCTGCGTAAATTTGAGTTCGATACGGCGATTCTTTGCTTTTGCAATCTCATTCGAGCCGGATGTAAGGGGATAGTGTTCGCCAAATCCTGTTGCAGCAAGACGTTTCGCTGGAATGCCGGCCTTGATCAAGGTGTGCACAACAGACAAGGCGCGGGCAGTAGATAGTTCCCAATTTGATGGAAACTTTGCGGTGGCAATAGGATCGTTGTCGGTATGGCCGTCTACGCGTAAAATCCAGTCAATATCACCAGGCATTTTAAGTGCAATTTCAAGCAAGGTCGTTGCGAGTTTGCCGAGTTCACGTTCGCCACCGGCAGCGATATCCGCTGATCCTTTCGCAAACAACAATTCTGATTGTAGGACAAACCGGTCTCCGACGATCTGTACATCGTCACGATTGCCAATTAGCTGGCGCAACCTTCCAAAGAACTCTGATCGATAGCGTGACAGTTCCTGAACTTTGGACGCAAGCGCTGCATTAAGTCGCTGGCCAAGCAATTCAATCTGTACGTTCTTCTCTTTGGCATCAAGCTCAGAGGCTTCCAAGGCTGCATTCAACTGATTCAACTGCTGGCGCAACGCGGCCATTTGCTTATTCATTAATGCAAGCTGGGCACGTGCGGTGTCGGCGATCTCTTGTTTTTCTGCAAGCCCGACTTTTAGCTCGTCTCGCTCGCTTGAGGTTTTCGCAAGGGACGTTGTGGTCTCAGATAAAGACTGTTCTAGCTGTTTCGTAGCATCCTCGGCCGCTTGCGCTCTAAATGAAAGGGTCGAAACCTCTTTCTCAAGCTCATCTTTCAGGGCTTTTAACGCCGCCACATCACCACTGAGGTCAGCAATTTCAGATAATTGGCGATCAATCGCTTCTTTATCGGCGACGGAACGTGCTTTAAACTCTGAGAGCTCTGCCGTTGCTGAGGCATAGTCGAGCCTGAGGGCTGCGAGTTGCTGTTCGATGTTGGCACGGCTATCCAGAGATGCGGATAACTGGTCCTGAAGGCTATCTACGTTTGTTTGTAACTGCGTATTCTCAGATTTGGTGAGTGCTAATACTGAAGACAAGGCACTCAAGTCGTTCTCTAATTCTTTGAGGGCCTTATCGCGCCCAGATAACGCCTGGCCTAAGAAGAACTGCGCCATCACGAAGATCAGCAACAGAAAGATGATCACCATCAAGAGGGTTGCCAGAGCATCGACGAAGCCTGGCCATATGACCGTTGATCTATGCTCGCGGCGACTGATAGCGGCCATCCAGGGCGACCTTAGTTAACGTCGCCGGTCGCGGCGATGGTACGAGCCAGCAGGCGAATTTCACGCCTAAGGGCATCTGTGATTTCGTTCCGAGACAGGGCGGTTTCATCAACCAAGCGCTGCATATTCTTGTCCAAATTACGGAGATGTGCGCTCGTCGCGTCATCAGAACTGCTTGTTGATCCGGTGTTTTGAGCAAGTTTTTCCAATATCGGTTTCATTTCGACCTGAGTTTCGGCCAACCGGCGCATCACGGCTTGCTCGGTACGCATATGCTCGGTCAATGTCTCAACCTTATTCGCAAGTTCACTCAGGCCTGTATTGACGGCAAACTTGCCTTCCTCACCCCGAGCCATAATGACCTGGAGGTTTTCAAGGCTTTCAGCCGTCTGTTCCAGCAACGCAGAAACATATGCAGGTACCCCTTGCTCGCCTTCAGACCCAAGGGCGCCGCTCGATAATCGGGTAACACTTGATAGCCATTCTTCGAGGTCATTATAAAATCGGTTTTGAGCCTGGCCCGCTTGTAAGTCCAGAAATCCAAGAACGAGGGAGCCTGCCAGACCAAATAAGGATGAAGAGAACGCAGTCCCCATGCCATCAATAGGCGTTTTTAAGCCGGCTTGAAGGTTTGCAAATACTTGCGCAGTTTCGCCGCCATCGACATTCAAGCTGCTGATAACATCACCAATAGAGCTAACGGTCTCGAGTAATCCCCAAAAAGTCCCTAAAAGGCCCAAGAAAATGAGCAAGCCGATATTGTAACGAGATAGATCGCGGCTTTCGTCTAGTCTTGCGACAATACCATCAAGAATAGATCGCATGCTTAAGGCTGATAGACTGAACCGGGCGCCGCGCCGATCTGCAAGCATGGTCGCCATTGGGCCTAAAAGGTTTGGGCTCTCAGCATTGTCCGGGAGACGGACCTGCAAGCCAGCTTCTGTTTCAGCTAAATTGTCTCGGAACCGCTCAAGCCATTTGACTTCGGGGTAAAGCAATGCAGCTTGGCGAAAATTGTATGCGATACCCAGAACCAGAACGCCAAGAATAAGGCCATTCAATGCGGCATTCGCGAGGAATGCTTCTTTTAAGGGATCGAATACAAAGAAACACGCTGCCGCAACAATCCCCAAAAATATCAACATACGAAATAGATAAAGGGTGGGGCGTGTCATTTGTGCAAATCCTTAAGGCAACCGATTTAGGATATATCCCAGCGCATAAAGATGCTGAGGCATCGCGCCTTAGCGATCAATCAGATTAACGTCGACGCGATTTTTTGGGTCGCCTTCACCCTTGTCTCCGAGGGCGCGGACATCAATGCGAGATGAGCGCACACCTTTTTCGATCAAGTATGATCTTACGGACAATGCGCGCGATAAGGAAATGCGACGTGCCTGACTAGCAGTAAGGTCGTCACCAACAGCATGCGCCATCAATTGGACGCGGAAGCCATCGGATTTTTCAAGCTCGCCCAAGACTTTATCAACAGCCGCTTGACCGTCAGCTGATAGCTTTGTGTCACCACCGTTGAAGATAATTTGAACAGCGCCATCATCAGTTGATGTTGCTGATGTGGTAGATGCCTGCTCTGTCGGGACGGGCGCGGCAGATATAGCCGGCGCTTTTGGAGCTTCAGGCACATCAGCAGTTGCTGGCGCTGATGGCATCGGTGGAGAAGGTGGTGCAGATGCAGAAATAGTTGCAGGTGGAGGAGGAGGCGGCGCACTCGCATTTGCTGCTGGCTTCTTCTCAGCTAATTTTTTAGGTGCACTTGGTGCAGGTATGGCAGGTTTTGGCGCAGGTGCAGCAGCAACTTTAGGTACAGGTGCCGGGGCTGGTGCTTTCGCCATTGCAGGCTTAGGTGCAGCTTTTTTTGTGCCGGGCTTGCTCAGTTGAACGCTCGAGCTTCCAGCAGGCGGCGCAACATGCAGCGTCGAACGTGGCATCCGTGTCCCGGGCATTAACAGACCGCCCTGAGATACTGGCGCGCTTGCATAACCTTGCGTTGAAACGACCGAGCGAACTTGGCCTGCATTGTTCAATGCATTCCAGTTGATCGATACGTTATCTGTCGCAGGCTGGTAAGAAGATGTTTGCGCATGCAATGGTGTCGCTGCCGCAAGCGCTATTGCGAGCGTTGAGCCGACGACCAAATTACGTCGTAAAATCTTTAAATGTCTTCGTTTCAATGTGCGGTACATGAAGCCTCCACTGCCCAAAATCGAGCTGCGCGCTTATCCACGCTAAATCAATTACTGAAGAAAATAGCCAACCGAGCCCTTAGTCTCAACCGCTTTAAGTAATTTTTGCGGCTTTCTTCAATAATTTACGAAAATCTTGGTCCAAAGATGCGTTGGTTGCAATCACGCTACCGGTTTCCAGCATGCGATCACGACCCTTGAAGTCTGTGACAATGCCACCAGCTTCTTTAACCAATAAAAGGCCTGCAGCCATATCCCAACTTGAGATATTACGCTCCCAATACCCTTCATACCGACCAGCAGCGACAAATGCCAAGTCTAGCGAAGCTGCGCCAAAGCGGCGAATACCAGCAGATTTTGCCATAACGACTCGCAATTCTTCGATAAATTCATCATGACCTTCGATGCCCAAGAACGGCACGCCGGTGGCAAAAATTGATTCTGCAATCACTGAGCGACCAGAAACACGCAAACGCGAATCTCTGAAAAACGCACCTTGTCCACGTTCGGAATAGAACAAATCATCCGTAATCGGGTTGTAGACAACGGCCGCTTCGATCCGTTTGTCGCGTTCAAGCGCAACAGAAACAGCGAAGTGCGGAATGCCATGAAGGAAGTTTGTCGTGCCATCTAATGGATCAATGATCCATCTATTCGAGATGTCGGACCCTTCAACCACGCCACCTTCTTCAAGGACGAAACCATATGCCGGACGAACTTTCTGGAGTTCTTCGACAATGATTTTTTCAGCTTTGGTGTCAGCCTTGGTTACAAAGTCGGCAGGGCCTTTTTTAAGAACCTGAAGATTTTCAACTTCACCAAAGTCTCGACGTAACGCGCGGCCCGCTTTTTGAGCGGCGTTCACCATAACTGTCAGAATTGGGGATAAGCGATTAGACATGCTTTTTTAGTTCAACCTCAATCTTTCGCACGCTCAACATACGTGACTTCACGTGTATCGACGACGACCCGAGTACCTGCACCAATATGAGGTGGGACCTGGATTTTGACGCCGTTTTCAAGCATGGCAGGTTTGTATGATGATGAGGCTGTTTGGCCTTTTACAACGGCATCGGCTTCAACAATTTCAAGTGTCACATGCTGAGGAAGTTCTACGCCAAGCGGCTCTTCCTCATATGTTTCGATTTTGACGTTCATACCATCCTGTAAGAAAGGGACGTTTGCCTCACCAATAGCTTCCGTATTGAGTGAAATCTGCTCGTAGCTCTCAGGGTGCATAAAAGTGTGCATATCGCCGTCTGAGAACAGGAACTGATAATCTGTTTGTTCAAGCGTTGCGCGCTCTACTTTTTCAGATGACCGAAAGCGCTCGTTCAGCTTGGTGCCGCCACGAACGTCCTTAAGCTCAACCTGCAAATACGCGCCACCTTTGCCCGGCTGCGTGTGCTGCGTTTTAATAGCGCGCCAAAGGCGGCCCTGATGCTCAATAACCATCCCAGGACGGATGTTGTTGCCGTCAATCTTCATATCTTTGAGTCCTGAAAAATAAAGCCTAACGGGTAAAGACACTAAACGGATTCTATCAGGTCCGCGGGGGGCATGTCACCGAAAACTTACGTTATGTCGTAATGTGCTTATTGAGGAAGTTGCTCAACAAAAGCACGGACGCCTGCTTCTGGGCCGTCTTTATGGTCCCAAACGCTGCCGATTACAGCAAGATAGTTTGCGCCGTTTTCGACGAGTGGAGCGCAGTTTTCTGCTGTTATACCGCCAATAGCCACACATGGAACGACAGTCATGTTTGACCAGAACTCGAGTAGATCAGTATCAGCATGGTGCTTAACCTCTTTGCTTTTGCTCGGAAAGAAAGCGCCAAAAGCAACGTAATCGGCCCCTTTGTCACCAGCCTCAATCGCCAAATCCCGGCTTGCATGGCAGGTCACGCCAATAATGGCATCATCGCCTAGCATTTGATAACACCGATCATAACTGATGTCGTCTTGGCCGATATGAACACCGTCAGCGCCACTATCCAATGCGAACTCAGGGCGATCGTTGATGATCAGTGGCAGATCGAAGCTATGGCAGACGGGCACGAGTGCTTCAGCGGCGCGCATAAAATCATCATCTTCGACGTCTTTTAGGCGTAACTGAACGGCGCCAATAATTTCTGGAGCGGCATCAATGGTGCGCTTTAATGTTTCCGCAAACGAAACCGTCTCGATCTTAGCGGGGGTCAAAAGGTACAGTTTGCAGTTTTCGTTCTTTTTGTTCGATGCCATGGATAGGGTCCGATTTATGTGTTGAGCCAGTTACGTATGGCTTCATCTGAAATAGATGTGTCTTCAAGATTAAGTGTTGAGATAGGTGCTGCGTCAATAACACGACTGTCAGGACCTAGCATATCACGTAATTTAACCAGAATTTCTGATGATGCATTTATCCGGATGTGTCTGCATCTTTCCTGGACCGCTTTTAACGCATGTCCGGTGTTTGACCCACAGTCGATAAATGCAAAGACCTGATCCGGGTCTAAATTCGTCTCTTTAATTGAGATATCTATCATATTTTGAAATACCGCTGGCCCAATTGTTCCAGCGGCATCTGGTGTGCTTAAAAGAAAAGTGGGGCATTTGAGCGATGCCGCCACACGAAGCGCGCGGCGGACATGCTCGATGTTATGGACAATGATAAAAGGCGCGTTGTGCGTCAAACGCCCGCCATCACCATAGCCGTATCCGGCATACGATTTGAGAAGCCCCATTCGTTATCATACCAGCTGAGGACACGAACAAAGTTGCCACCCATAACCTGGGTCTGGGTTGAATCAAAACTTGAACTGTGTGGATCATGATTGAAGTCAATTGAGACCAAAGGATCCGTCACATAACCAAGAACACCTTTAAGCGGGCCTTCAGCAGCAGCCTTCATTGCAGTGTTGATTTCTTCTGCTGTTGTGTCGCGACCGGCAACAAACGTGAGATCAATCAACGAAACGTTTGGTGAAGGAACACGAACCGATGTGCCATCCAGCTTGCCTGCCAATTCAGGAAGAACAATACCAACAGCCTTTGCAGCGCCCGTCGATGTTGGGATCAACGAAGCTGATGCTGTCCGTGCACGGCGTGGATCGGAATGCAATGTATCAAGCGTACGCTGATCGCCTGTGAATGCATGGATCGTTGTCATGTAACCTTTTTCGATACCAACCAACTGATTCAATACATGCGCAACAGGTGCAAGGCAGTTTGTCGTGCATGAAGCATTGGAAACGATGGTGTCGTCAGCAGTCAGTGCATCATGGTTGACGCCGTATACGATTGTTTTATGAACATCTTTACCTGGTGCTGAGATTAGAACTTTCTTGGCACCAGCTTCGATGTGCTTACCTGCACTCGCGAGGTCGGTGAAGAAGCCTGTGCATTCAAAGGCAATGTCGACGCCAATCTCACCCCATGGAAGATCTGCAGGATCGCGTTCCGCAGTCACTTTCATTGGGCCTGCGCCTGCATCAAGTGTGTCGCCATTAACGACGACTTCGCCAGGGAAGCGACCATGCGTAGAGTCGTAGCGGAACAGATGTGCATTCATATCTACAGAGCCAAGATCGTTAATCGCGACAACTTCAATGTCTTTACGACCACTTTCCAAAATGCCGCGTAGAACTAAGCGACCAATTCGTCCAAAACCGTTGATGGCAACACGTACCGCCATTGTTTCCTCCTAGGTTGACCGCGACTGGAATCAGTGCGGCATCTGAGATTAATATATAAATTTCTAGCGCAAAAAACCGGGTTTCACCCCAAACGTCAACGCTTGATTGGATTTAGTATTGTTACTGTGACAACCGAAAGTCCAAAAATGTGGGGAATCTCATAAATTTAGACGATTTGGCTCAGGGACGATTTGGCTCAGGTATGAATTGACCTAAATCGCCTAACCGGACTAACGTCTTTATGAATGTAATTAATCTTACTGTCATCCGAGGGGGCCGCGTACCTATGTCAATGTCGACTATCGCCAAAGCTTCACGCGTCGATCGGGCGTATGAGCGCCTGGAAGCTGCCGTTGACCGTTTGGATTTGGCGCTGACTTCACGTACAATTAATGCTGAGCCCGTCGAAGGTTCTGAGGTTGTTGAGCGATTGCGGTTGGAAAATGCTGAATTGAAGAATTTGAACCTAGCCGCAGCTGACCGGCTTAACACCACCATTCAGCGTCTGGATTCGATTTTGAAGAACGAAGGCGACAACTGATATGGCGCAAGTCACTGTTACAATAAACGACCGCAAGTATAACGTCGCATGTGACGATGGTCAGGAAGCACACCTCTCACGTCTGGGGACATATGTTGATAATCGTGTGAGCGAACTCGTCGCCGCGGTTGGTCAAGTCGGTGATGCCAAGTTGCTGGTCATGGTCTCACTGTTAGTTGCTGATGAATTATCTGATGCATATTCTGAAATGGATACGCTTAAATCCGGCGGAAAAGGGGCCGCTGCAGCCGCTGAGGCCGATGGCAGATTAAGCGAAAGCCTAGAAAAATTATCTGAACGCATTGAAAGCATTGCGGCGAGCCTCGAACAGACCTAACTTGATAAGTGGCGGGCTGCGGAGTATGTCAGGCCTACGTTATCCCAGGGGCCTAAATCCACCGTACGGGAGCTGTCCCTGTTTGCCTCTTGGGGCAGATATTTACGGCCCCCACCTACTAAACTTGGCCACGGAGGATCTCAAGGCCAACGGCTCAGGCGGTCCGCTATTTCTTTTTCTCAACCGATGCTACCGTAGGGCATTGGGGTTTGTATTAAATGACCAACATTGATGACGCGAAAAATCTCGCACGTAAAACCACCGCTGTTGTCAGGAAGCGCGCGTTCGACAACAACCCGAATGCTGGCAACCATTTAAGCGATGTGATTATAGCAGCGCGTGGCGAGCTTGGTTTATCTGATCGACCGAAAACCATTTCTATTTTTTGGCCGATGGGTAATGAGATTGATACACGCCCATTAATACAATCACTTTCAGAAGCTGGACATAGAACCGCTTTGCCCGTCGTGGCAGCTAAGGCGGCACCGTTGATTTTTCGCGTGTGGGGCCCGGGCGATCAGCTTGTAGATGGTGTTTTTGGCACCTCTATTCCTGATAATGATGCGCTGGAAGTCCTGCCTGAAATACTTTTTGTGCCACTGCTCAGCTTTGATGATGCTGGATATCGGCTTGGATATGGCGGCGGGTATTATGA
>Ga0115546_1001277_pt1 | contig 15750 bp, 15 predicted proteins | sample COGITO_mtgs_1004_FD_87186 | JGI IMG/M metagenome (GOLD analysis project Ga0115546, IMG submission 87186) | Pelagic marine microbial communities from North Sea - COGITO_mtgs_100413 | ecosystem: Environmental > Aquatic > Marine > Epipelagic | place: Germany:Helgoland, sampling site Kabeltonne...
AAACTATCTATACACTATTTTTAGTTTAAAACTATCCAGGGTTATATATATACATAGTTATATCATTTTAATGCTTGTGGTGCCAAATCCTGTAAAAAAATGCAATTTTGGTTATTTTAGCGCTTTCTGAAGGTATTTTGTTATGTGGAACTGTCCGAAATGTATAAAACCTCGAACATTACTTGACCAATCGTTACAATATGAGGGGTTATGGCAGCAAGTTCACTTTGTGCCGTACACGCAAATTTATCAATGCACTTCCATCGCTTATCGAGGTATAGATATCTCATTAAATTTTAATGGTATCAAATCACGCGCAACCATTGTGCGGGTGTCTGAGATACAAGATGAGACTCTTACGTGCACTTGCGGAGAAACCATGCGACTTCCACCGCTGGTATCTGGCACACTTTTTTTTGTTGGCATTGATTTTTTTAAAAAATACATACGAAAAATGCATGCTCCTCGAATTGAAAGCTGTGAAACTTTAGTTAAGATTACTGAGTCAGATCTGGCGGCGGACGGTGAGAGTAGTGTCCGAGATTATATCCTAAGACACATCCGTGGTAGCTATTTAGACATGCGTCAGGATGATCAATGGCTGTTGTGGTATCGACCTTAACGCAGCATTAAGTCTCTTGCCGATCTCGAATCAGAGCTTGAACAACTTCTGGATCTGCCAAGGTGGATAAATCACCGAGCTCATCTATATCTCCCTGACCAATTTTACGTAAAACTCGACGCATAATCTTGCCTGAACGGGTTTTAGGTAACGCATCTGCCCATTGGATATAATCTGGCTTAGCAATCGGCCCTATCTCTGTAAGCAAATTTTGAGTCAACTCTTTTGCTAATTGATCACTTGGTGAGACGCCATCCATGAGCGTTATAAAAGCATAAATGCCCTGGCCTTTAATGGGGTGAGGGCAGCCAACAACGGCGGCTTCGGCTACTTGAGGATGTAATACAAATGCGCTTTCAATTTCTGCTGTACCAAGTCGATGACCAGACACATTAAGGACATCGTCAACTCGGCCTGTAATCCAGTAATCACCATCTTCATCTCGTCTAGCACCATCTCCAGAAAAATAATAGCCAGGATATGGTTGATAATAAGTGTCAATACAGCGCTGATGATTACCATATACACTGCGAATTTGGCTAGGCCAGCTCTGTTTTATAGCCAAATAACCAGAACCTGGTCCCTGAATTTCCTGACCTTGCTGGTCGAGAATGACTGGTTGAATGCCTAAAAATGGTATCATAGCAGCACCAGGCTTCATGGCGTGAATGCCTGGAATGGGCGACATCATAATGCTACCTGTCTCGGTTTGCCACCAGGTGTCCACGATTGGGCATCGGCTTTGACCTACTTTAGTGAAATACCAATGCCAGGCTTCTTGATTAATTGGCTCACCAACTGTACCAAGCAATTTTAAACTTTGTCGACTAGTGTCCTCTAAAAAGCGATCGCCTTTGCTCATGAGTGCTCTAATGGCGGTTGGTGCAGTATAAAAAATAGACACATTATGAGTGTCACATATTTGCCAAGATCTTGCTGCTGTTGGATAGGTTGGAACGCCTTCAAACATGAGGCTAGTGGCGCCACTCGCCAGAGGGCCATAGACAATATAACTATGACCAGTTATCCAGCCAACATCAGCGGTACACCAATAAATATCTGTCTTATTTATATCTAAAACATATTGAAAGGTTAGAGTCGCTTGTAATAAATAGCCCGCAGTTGTGTGAAGTACACCCTTAGGCTTACCGGTTGAACCAGATGTATAAAGAATAAATAATGGATCTTCTGCATTCATCACTGCCGGTGGACAATGGTTTGAGGCTGTTGTAATGAGGTCATGATACCAAAGATCTCGAGTGTTATCCCAGGGCACTGATCGTTTTGAATGGGCCACACAAATGACTTTTTCTATGGAACTGCATTGACTAACCGCCTGATCTGCATTCGCTTTCAAAGCGGTTATTTTTCCTCCTCGAATGCTTTCATCGGCTGTAATCAAAATCTTGGCATCAGCATCTTGAATACGATCTTTAAGAGCTTCAGGTGAAAAGCCGCCAAACACGACTGAGTGCACAGCGCCAATACGCGCACAAGCCAACATGGCATAAGCTGCTTGAGGAATCATAGGCATATAAATACAGACTCGATCACCTTTTTTAACGCCAAGTTCTAAAAGCGCATTGCCAAGTTTGCCCACCTGATTATACAGTTCTTGGTATGAAATTAAGATGTGTTGACCAGGCTCGTCTGCTTCCCAAATAAGGGCGGTTTTTGACTTATGCTCAGTAAGATGTCGATCAATACAATTAACCGCAACGTTGAGTTGCCCATCCACAAACCAATTAATCTGGCCATTGTCTAAGTCAATATCGCCTTTTGCTCTTGAAAAAGGCGTTTGCCAAGTCAATAACGTTTGTGCCTGTTCGGTCCAAAATATTTCAGGTTGCTCGATTGATTGAGTGTAGAGTTGATCAAAAGCGTGACGAGATGCTAGTTTAGTGTGGCTATACCGGCTGGGTGGTTGCTGGATATCTTTCATGTAGTGCTCCATGCAAAAATTAGAAAAGATTGTAGTGGGCTTAAATGCGCCTCTAAAATAGTGTGTGATCGATTAGAAGCGCAGGGAAAACAAGCAAAAGATAGACGATTGAAAAACCAAATGTTTGCATCGCGAGTTTTGGCGTTGGATCGAATTTTAGCTTGACTGCATATCCAATAAAACCAAGCCCAGAGACAATAGCAATGATAAGATAAAATAGACCGCTCATGCCGCTTAGGTAGGGTAGAAACGATGTCAACAATAGTAGAATAGTGTAGAGCAAAATTTGAGTTTTAGTGAATTCAATACCATGGGTGACTGGTAACATAGGCACACCGGCTTTAGCGTAATCATCTCTACGGTGAATAGCCAAAGCCCAAAAATGTGGAGGCGTCCAAACAAAAATAAGCAGCACGAGTAACAGCGCATGTGGATGAACTTCGTTGGTAATCGAGGTCCAGCCCAACAATGGTGGTAAGGCGCCTGATAAACCGCCAATAACAATATTTTGCGGGGTTGCTCGTTTTAAGTAGAGTGTGTAGATCAGAGCGTAGCCAGCCATCCCACCTATGGTCAATATGCAGGTGAGACGATTAACGAATATATCGAGAATAACAACTGAGCTTAAACAAAGTCCGACAGCAAAAATTAAGGCATTTTTAGTTGAAATATGACCTTGGACCAATGGGCGTTGCGCTGTACGCTTCATCTTTGCATCCGCTCTTTGATCAGCGAGATGATTTATTGTGGCAGCGCCAGCCATACCAAGGGTAAGACCAAGACAAGACCATAAAAGCAAGGGTAGAGGTATGGGCTGTTCAGTGGCAAGTAACATACCAACTAATGCTGTGACCATAAGCATTGCCACAACTTTGGGCTTGGTTAATTCTAAATATGCAGCGACAGTGTTCTTTATAGCTTTATCAGGGGTAATTTGTGTTTCTGTGTTTGAGGCCATAAGATTACGCTTTTTTTCGAAGTGAGTAATTAAGGGCGACCATCACTAACAGTAATAGAGCACCTCCAAAGTTATGCAGTACCGCCACCCACACAGGAATATGAAATATAACGTTAAAAATTCCCAAGGCAATTTGGAGAGTTAATGCGCTTAGCACAACGATACCAAATAGACGGTAACGCTTAGTTTCACACCTCAGTAAGCCTATACCCAAAAGTCCAATTATAGCCAAGACAATGCAAGCGCCAATTCGATGAGTTGCATGAATAGTCATTTGTGCATTTGCTGAAAGGTGCGGTGCAAATTCAAAAGTTTCTGCATTATGGTCAAAAATTTGAAAAGCTTCGCCAAACTCGAGCGCGTTAGACCAACCTTCTTGGCAAATCGGTAAGTCAATACAGGTGTGAGCCGCATAATTTGCTGCGGTCCAGCCGCCAAGTGCAATTTGCAAGACCACTACTATAAAGCCAATAAGGCCTAAAATTTTTAACTTGCTCGCTTTTTGGTCTCGGATGGGCGGGAAAATTTGCGTAAGTCGATAAAATAAAAGACTTAAAATAGAAATAATCGTAAAACCACCAAGTAAATGCCCCATCACCACTGGGGGATAGAGTTTCATGGTGACCGTCCACATACCAAGCATGCCTTGCAATATGACTAAGACTAAAAGACTTAATGCTAGTTTTGCAGGCTGGGCAGGATGGCGTCGATTGAGCAGTGAGCAAGCAGAGACCAGTAAAATAACAGCACCTAAACCAGTCGCAAGATAGCGATGAATCATTTCAGGCCAGGTTTTGTCCAATACAACAGGTCGCTCTGGAAATCTAATATTGGCATTGGCAACAGCCGTATCAGTCGTTGGCGGTAAAATTGTACCGTAACAACCTGGCCAGTCTGGGCAGCCAAGTCCTGCATCAACAAGGCGAGTGTAAGAGCCTAATATGATAACAAAACAGGCCAAAAGTATGCCGAAGCCGACAAGATAAGTTGAAATTGTTTGTAGCTTTTGATTAACCAATGCGTGATACCTTTAACATATATTTTAAATCTTTGAGGAGGCTTGTTGCTTGTGAAATAGCCGCATCAGCATCTTTAACTGGAGCATAATAGAGCATAATATAACCCATAGGATCCACAATATAGAGGCCGCCAGAGCTGAGTTCATGTGTTTGTTGATCATTTTCAAACAGCTCGGCTTCAGTTTTTGTGGTGTTAACTTGTAAAGACTTCAATTGATGTTCTTTAAGTTGATCAGACCAGATTTGCAGATTTTCTAAGTCACTGGCTTCATTTGTTAATATAAGTGGTCGAACTCGATGTTGTTCAGGGCCCAATGTTTGAATTGATTGGCGTAATTGGAGTAAACGCTGCTGGCACTGCTCTTGGCATTGCTCAGGCATTTTATAGGCAAGCCACCAATGTTCTCGAAGTTGCTTATCTGGCACATCGATCTGGCCTAAAAGATTGGTTGGCGGCTCAAGTAAAATTCCCCGATTTGCAGTGCCAAATTGTTGATAAAGACCAGTTTCAAGTAGCAAATAGGCAATAATTACTGGTGCCAAAAACACCACCATCATTGCAATTGCAGCACGATTATTCTGTGGATTTTTGACTTGCTCGTCAATTTTGTTTGATGAGCTCTTCAATGTATGATTTCTTTTGCGCTCAGTCATATGGCGTTTACTTGTCCTGATGTAAGTTTATATCTTTTGATGCTCTATCATACCAAGAAAATTGGGTGTAGAGGAATACGCCGAGCGCAATACACCAAAAGATAAACCACTGAAAGGCATAGCCAAAATGTTTAGCCGCGGTTGGACCATACGAATTTATCTCAGTATGCTGCAGCGCTGGAGATGTAAGAGGTTCGCTGGTGCGACCAATAAACGGTAAATTTTTGGTGTGCAGTAGAGTGTCAAGCTGAGTAAAGTTGATGGTTTGCATTCGAATAATAGGCTTATTATGCTGAGATAGCTGCTCTGGTGGACCTGTCTCTAACGTAAACACGTTCGGATAAATATGCTCGAGAGTAACAACCATATTGCTAGCTTGCAGTAATGATTTACGCTTGAGTGTAATATCTGGAAGCATACTACGATCAAAACTGCTTGGATGCCAGCCGACATTAATCAAGATATGCGTGTAGTTTTGAAAAGGCTCTGATAAAGTATAAATGTAAAATATATTATAGCCAGGCTTGCCTTGTCGAATCCGATTATCATGCAGTAATACAGGATCTGTTTGGAAATAACCCTGAACAGCAGCTTGTCTATTATGAATACTAGTAGGTGCTTTCTGCCAGGCTTTTAAACTTGTTTCAAGAGACAAAGGTTGCTGGTTCTGTTGCGCCAATTGATTTTGGGCCAGGTCTTCTTGCTTTTTAGCAAAGCCCTTGCTCAATTGCCAATAACTTAGACTAAGAAAAACAACACTTGCCATTAAAAGGCAGAGCCAAAGCAAAGGGCTTGCGTGACAACGACTGTTGATTTTTGACATATTTTAACCTCAAATTCATTTAAAATGTTGAAACAGGAATTTTGTGTATGAAATGGGTTTTTTTTGCTTTAATGCTGGGTATATTTTTCAATTTGTTTCGCGGGTTGTTTTTTTTATTAAAAGACGGTGGCCAAAGCTCAACACGAGTAGTCAGGTCCTTAACAATTCGGGTGGCTCTTACAGTTGTTTTTTTCGTGGGATTATATGTGGCTGATTATTATGGTTTCATAGACGGCCATTCTTTGCGTTCTGGCGTTACTCAGCAGAACCCCATGCCTGATGTACCGCCCGAATAGCATTGATACGTTTTTCATCAAGTGCCATTGCAATGGCTTGACCGTCCTTGGCAGTTTGAATGTGGGGCGCGATATCCTTGATAGTGACTTGGTTAGCAGCGTTAAAAGCGTCTTTAAAAAATGTAATATTTGGAATTGGCTCTTGCAATTGCTGCGCCCAATCTTGCCGGGTTGCACCTCGACCTTGGCGATCAGCAACACAGGCTATTATCCAGTCATCAAGTCGTGAGGACTGCTGAAATGCATTGAGGTTTTTTAACAGAGTGTAGGTGGTGCTTGGTTTGTGTTCGAAGCAACGATGAAATTCCAGATGATAGCGGCAGACTTTTAGCGCAAGGTTCTTGCATTGTTTACTGACTTTTAGCCGATCACATAGAGCTATTACTAATGGTACGCCGTTCGCTTCATGTTGCTTGTGACTGGGCCATTGTGCCTTTGGCGTAACGCCTTTGCCAAGATCGTGGGTCAACACAGCAAACAAGATATCGACATCCGAGGTTAAACGCCTTGCAGCCTCAAGTGAATACATAATATGCACAAACGTATCAATCTCTGGATGATATTGGGGGTGCTGTGGAACACCATCAAGCACTGCAATTTCAGGGAACAGGCTGGCAAGGGCGCCCACTTCATGCAAGCTTTGAAAATACACCTGTGGGTGTGGGCTTCGCAATGCTTTTTGAGTTTCCAGCCACACTCTTTCCGGAGTCAAGTGGTTTAGCTCGCACGCTTTTACCATTTGACTCATCAACGCTTTTGTTTCAGGCGCAATTTGAAAGCCAAACTGGGCAAGAGTGGCATGAAAACGCGCCACTCGTAGTACTCGTAATGGGTCTTCCACAAACGCCGGCGATACGTGTTTCAAAAGTTTATGCTGTAAGTCAGATTGACCATTGAAAGGATCGATTATATCACCATTGCTTGCTTTAGCCATTGCGTTGATGGTGAGATCTCTTCGTGCCAAATCATGTTCAAGTGAAACGGTCTGATCAGTTGTAAAATCAAATCCTTGATAGCCTTTGCCGGTTTTTCGCTCTTGTCGTGCTAAGCCATATTCTTCTTTGGACACCGGATGTAAAAAAACAGGAAAATCCTGCCCAACTTGAGTGAAGCCAAGCTCTAAAAGCTCATTGGGAGATGATCTTACTACGACCCAGTCTTGGTCTTTTACAGTCAAATTAAGGAGTTCATCTCGAACAGCGCCGCCAACAAGAAAGACGCGACTAGCCAATTGGCGTTGAATTTGTTGTACTTCAATGTCTGTCATCATGATTGCCTCGAATTTGTTTTTGGGCAGCAGACGCGTGGCGCTCGCGTCGATCTATGTCGATGTACTTATCAGTTATAGCGGAATTTGTGTGCCCAGCGTCATCACGAACATGCTCTCTAGGCCTTAATTTAACATCATCTGAAATGCCAGTATGACGTAGCCAATGCACAGTTGCTGCTTTTAATTGTTCGGCGTCATCAACAAAACCATCAGTCATCATTGTATGGATACTCTCATCAAAGCAAAATTGAACGAGTCGACGAATGTGACGAGTGGAACTTATAGCGCCGAGTCCTTTATTTTTTGGCAGTAGTGGTGATTGATCTGTAGGCGTTGGCAATGGAGTCATGTTCATACTGAGTCGATAGCGGGTGAGGGCCGCTTGCATGGTACGACTCACGCTAATGTCTCGTTCTTTATTGCCTTTACCTACGGTTTTAAACCACCAATTGTTATCCTGGTCTCGAAAAAAATGATTCATTCGTGGTGTCCAGCGAGGGCTTGCACAGAGTTCAGAAATTCGTAAATACATGCCATAAAGGGCTGACATAATAAAAAGCGAGCGTTCATGCTCAACTGATTGGTCCGCTAATTGAGTCGTGGTGTCAATGACATAATCCCATTGTAATTCGGACAGACGTCGAATAACAGCTTGGCCTTGGGTTTTGCGAATAAACCGACTTTTTTGACGAATACGTTTAACTGGATTTTGTGCAATATAATGCTCTTGCTCTAAAAAAGTAAAAAAGCTACTGAGGATTCGTAGAATACTTTCTTGTGCACTTTGAGAAAGCATATAATTTTGCGGAGCTGGTGCCTGTGTGCTTTTTTTTGGTGATCGTATAACAAAAGGTCGCCACTGATGATTGGAAACACTAAACCCACCCTGATTTAAAAAACGTGGACAATTTTTGGTGCCAATCCACTGTATTGGTGGTTGGCGGCAAAATTCAATGAAGTGTTCAATTTCGCTGGGACTAATCTGCGCCAAGTTTTGACATTGCACGAAAAACAACCATTGCAGGAACCGTTCAACTTCACGTCTATATGCATTAAATGTAGCTTCACTGCCTTTGTAGCTCTGCAGAAATTGTGCACATATGGTAATATCCAAGTCTTGTTCAGCATGGCCCAAGCTATGAGTGAACGGCTGATCTGGATCGTCTATTGGTCCAAAAAGCGGTTGAGGTGCAGTTAACAGTGCTGATTTTTTCATAAGTCCAGTCCAATTGCGAGTGCGCCGTCTTCAACGAGTGTATGGAAAAAAGGAGTACCGATACATGGAAACGTATGAAATACACCCGACTCATTTTCCGACTCATTTTTCAACAAGGTTTCGTCATTTAAATTTGACAATGCGCCGTATTTGCAAGCTACAACATAGTCTTTTTATCAAGCATATAGTCTTGGTTTTATCCATTTTTACACTTGCAGGTTGCGCAAGTTTACCACAAACTTTAGTCTTGCCTGTGCAAGCAGAAAGTCTATTAAAGCCAGATTATTACACAGTTGATATACCATCGTTTGATGGTGAAACTATTCGAGCGACACTTTATCAACCGGCTTTAAAACCTCATGAAACGGCGCCGCTTATAATTCATGCTCATGGTTTTGGTATGTTTCGGATGTCAAGCCCCAACAGTCTCTACGCTCGATTTATTTTTTCTGGTATTACCGCTCGGAAGGCATGGGAGCAAGGCTATTGGGTCTTAAGTATAGATCATCGAGGTCACGGTGGTAGTGGTGGGCGGATCAATATGATGGATCCAAATATAGAAGTGAAGGATTTAAGTTGGACTTTGGATTGGGCAGAACGAAATATTCCTCGGCTGACCTACGACAAGGATAAGCCGGTTGTTGGCATGTTGGGAGAATCTTATGGTGGTGGCTTACAGTTATTGGCAGCCTCATTGGATGATCGCATCAAAGCGATAGTGCCGATTACGACTTGGTATGATTTTTCCAATGTATTAGTGCCTAACAATGTGGTTAAAACAGGTTGGCTTACTACGCTTGTGGGTATGGGTAACCTCATGAACCCAATGACTATGAATCGAGATTTGACGAGCTCATATTTTAAAGCCTTGGTGAGTGAAGTACCTTCCCATTTTGCACCGATGATGTCATCTCGTTCACTGAGCACTGCTTGTTATTGCACGTCTCAATCAATACCCCATGCTGATGCCTTTTTTATTCAAGGTTTTAGGGATGTATTATTCCCCGTGAATGAAGCTATCGAAAATATGAACTGTTTAAAAGCGTCTGGTCGGGACGTGCGTTTATTGGCAACTCAAAAAGGCCACTTGTTGCCAATGACCCAGTTTGCAATGAGTTTGCCAGGCTATGATATAGACAATAAAGTTACCTGTGATGGTCAAGAGCGTAGAACAGATGAAATGGTGTTAGCTTGGTTTGACGAGAAGCTAAAAGGCCAAAAGCATAAAGCGGATATAGTGCCAAAAATGTGTTTAACCCATGATGATCAAAGCGGCACAACTTTTGAGGCTATACCTTATGGAGGACGGGAGTTTACCTTTAAGTCGGCAAAGGTAGGGAGTGGATTCGCGGGTTTGTTTGAGTTGCCACTTAACCTTGTCGATTGGATAGGGTCCAGTTTTACTTTAAAACACAATGAATCTGGTGGCGATATTACCGCTGAGTACCGAGATAATCGGACAGGGTTATTACGACCTGTATTTGTGCCTTTGTATAGAGTGGACGAAAATACAACAATTGCAGGTATTCCTACTGCTCAATTTAACATTAGCGGTGATAACGAAGATATTATCTTTGCAAGTATTGGCGTTAAGCGCAATGGCGCTGTGTCTACAGAGATCATTAGTGATCAGGTCTATCCGTTTCGTGGTGGTCAGGTTCATACAGTAGAGCTACCTGCAATTTCAACTCAGCTTCGGCGAGGAGATAGGCTTGGCCTTGTTTTTGCTGGATACTCGAATCAATATAGACTTAGTAGCCACATAACAAGTCGCGCCAGCATTTCTGGACGAGTCAGATTGCCTATTCAGGGTTTAAACGTTGACTAGATTTGGGTTAGGTTGGATATACCCATAACGCTACGGGTATATAACTGCAAATGTAAAGGATAAAAAAAGGGGCGTGAATTCCACGCCCCTTTTTTTATCCTTATACGCTCTAAGCATCCGTTTTAGGGTCAAAAATTGATTTTTCGTTAGTTGATGATGCTGATGTTTTTGCTGGACGTCCGCGTCTTTTAGCAGGTGCGCTAGTTGGCTTTACTTTGACAGTTTTAGTCACAGCTTTTAAAACTGGCTTCGCAGTTGATTTTGCGTCTTTTTTTGCTAATCGAGCTGTTTTTGTTGTAATGCTTGGTGAAGCAGTTTTGGCGGAGCGGCCTGCCTTTGTTGTGGTGCTTGCTGATGCAGCGTTTACTGGACGGCCACGCTTACCAGTAGCTACCTTAGCAGGGGCTTTTTTTGCTGGGGCTTTTTTTGCTGGGCGACCAGCTTTTTTTGCGTTTGAAACTGGCTTCGCTGCGCTTGTTTTTACTTTTTTAGCGTCGAGTTTTGCCTTTTGTTTGGCTTTAACTTGAGCTTTTTTGTCAGCAATTTTCTGCGCCTTTAGTTGTTTCGCTTGTTCTTTTGCCGTTTTTTTATCATATTCAGCTTGAGCTTTGTCTGTGGCTTTTTTGAAATGAAGTTCTTGCTTTAATTGTGCTTTGGCGGCTGACATAGCATCTTTGCTTGCCTGAGCTTCTATTTTGTAGTCTTGAAGCTCTTGTTTAAGTTGCTCAACTTGCTGTTTTGCTTCCGCTACTAATTTTTCGCTAGCGCTAGTTGATTTTTTCGCGGCTTTTTTACTTGCAGTTGTTGCTTTATTTTTTGCTGTACTTAATTTTTTTACAAGCGCTACAATTTTCTTTTTAGCGGTTGAATAGCTTTTTTCGGTTTCCTTGGCTTGCTGATCTTTCAATTTACTCAGTTTAGATTGTAATTCTTGAAGTTGCTTTTCCATCGCACCAATCATACTGTCGTCCTTTACTTGCGCTTTTGTATTCGTTTTCCCATTTGATTTTGTGCCTGTTTTTGTGCCTGCTTTTGTGCTTGGTTTCTTGCTAGATTGACGTGTTGCCATGGTAAATGCCTCTTTAATGTTGGATTAAATGCGCTCGCTTGCGATGGTTTAGTTAGCGTATGACCATTCGAAATTCATCGAAAATGATTAATTTCAAGCATAAAATATAGCGTGGAATATTCAAAAAAAGTCGAAAAAAATTATACTCTAAAATACGACATAAAACAGCATAAAAACAAAGTCATTTTCTTCATTTGCCAAAAGTTTATACCAAAATGAGGAGTAATGCGATGTGAATAGAGACTTTCCGCCTGTTTTTTATAGTATTTAATTTTTATGAGAATAATCCGAGAGTGGCAATTACTCATTTTTAACTTGCGCGACTTAGGCTCTAGACATACACTCGAGCAAGTCATATTTATATTTTGCAGTAAATTCACGCTCAATCATATTTAATAGAGCAGTATCGCAGCGAAGTACTATGACAATTTATGGCACTTTTTTATCTTTTTGAAGACTAAGCAAGTGTGTTGTAAAGCGTATTGACGAGTGTAATAACTTATAAAGACTAATTTTAGAATGGAGCATTTTTATGAAGATAGGGCAGTGTGGTTTTAAAAGGCTAGCAGTGGCGGTGCTTATGGTTGTGAGTTCGATTTCTTTTGCGGAAGATGAGAAAAAGATGGAAAAAATGGACCCAGCACTGCAAGAAGCTGCAAGCTATAGTTTGGGTGCTCGTTATGCTCAAGCGATTGAACAAGATTTTGGTGATGAGCTCAACATGGATAAGCTTGTGGAAGGTTTTTCTGCGGTGCTTAAAGGTGAAAAGCTTTCAATGACGCCAGAAGAAATGCAAGCAAATCTTTTACAGTTGCAGCAGATTCGAACAAATCGTTTGCAGCAAGAGCAAGCAGTATTGGGTGAAAAAAATCAAACAGCCTCAACAGAGTTTATGGACAAAAATAAAGATGCTGAAGGCGTGAAAGTCACAGACTCTGGTTTGCAATACAAAGTACTTAAAAGTGGTAAAGGCGATAGCCCAAAGAAATCTGACAAAGTGACTGTGCATTATCACGGTAAACTCGTAGATGGTACTGTGTTTGATTCTTCTATTGAGCGAGGTACGCCTGCAAGCTTTCCTGTTGGTGGCGTTATTCCTGGCTGGACTGAAGCCTTACAATTAATGGTGCCAGGAGATAAATGGGTGCTTTATGTCCCTGCCAAGCTAGCCTATGGTGAACGCGGCACGCCAGGCGGGCCGATAGGACCAAATCAAGCGCTTATATTTGAAGTTGAACTTATCAGCATTGATAAGTAATCATCGTCCGTTTAAAGTTGAGTGCTGATGATTAATCAGGTGGAAAGTCATATATGTAGGACATTCCATCTGTACTTGTTACAGCTAATCGATTTTTGTAAAGCGCAATTGTTTTGATAAAAACCCCTGACGGCTTCCAGGGGTTTTTTTTGGGCACTCTAAGATGATGGGCTACTTGCCAATCTTGTGTATTTACCACATCAATTCGACGTGCAGTTGTGGCCATGAGTAGCATAGTGTCGGTAATAACAGCCGCAGTGACGCTCGCATGCTTCAAAGTTTTAACATACAAGGGCTGCTCTTCGCCAAGCCTGTTCGCCCAAAGTTCATGATGTTGGCTGGCACTTAACAATAAGTTATGCGCAGTATCGCTCTGCACAAAATTTATAGCGTAAGGGTGTTGTAATTGTAAGGCCGGCAATACTTGCCATTGATGTTGCTTAGCATTTGGTGCTGTTACAGGCTGCTTAATTTTAAAAAAAGAGACAGAGCCGCTTTGTAAGCCAATAGCCATGGATTGATGATTTTGATCAAGGTGGCAAGCGGTAATTGGGTGATCAAAGCTTGACTGCCAAATATAGCCGTTATTTTTTATATCTATTACCATCGCTTGGCCAGATGACATGGTTACTAATGCAAAATCACCTGTTAGGCTAAGACTCAGACAACTTATGTCATTTGGTAGTTGCCAAAACTCAATGGAGCGACCAGTTTTACTGTCCCAAGCAATCAATTGATTGCTAAGACTGGTAAGTCCGGTGCTGCCATCGGCAGATAAGGCCACGTGATCAATACTGGAGTACGAGCCTGCTTTGTGATTCCAATTAAACACTCGTTCTTGTGTTTCAAGGTTCCAAAGACTAGCGCCATGATGAATGGAGGCAACTAAGGAAAGATTAGTGTCGGCGGACAAAGCAGCATCATAGAGACCTTGCACGCTTTGCTCTATGGTTGCAGATGACGTATTATTAAAACAGCCAGTAAGCCACAAGCTACAGATAACACAGATCGAAATGCCCGATTGAGGCTTCAACATTTAGGCCGACAAAGATTTTGATTGAGATTGACACTGATCAAGCAGTATATCTTCCATTTCAAATCGTTCAGCAAGGCTTTCAGCTAGATCAGATAATCGGCGGCGAAATAAACCATCTAAAGGTGTGTTGTTGCTTGAGTCATAAATGTCATTAAATTGAACTGCGACGTCCGTCGTGTCTTGAATTTTATTTAAAAGGCCATTGATTCGGTCAAGCGCTAGAGGTGCGTGATCGTCTAAACGATCCATTAAACGATGATAAATTTCAAAGTGACCAGCGCTCACGTAATCAATAAGGTGTTGACAAAATGAGTTGACTTTTTGTTGGCTGGGTTTGGTGATAAGCTGCGCCGGTGCAATTTGATGAAGCTCGAATACCGACACTAAAAGTTGTTGTCGTTTGTCCAGCCAATCTGCGATTCTGTTGCGATAATCTTCAGTCATGATGGTTTTTCCTCGTCCTTGAGTCAAAGAGATGACAAATGTCATTTGGATTAATATATCCAATAACCAACATTCGTGTAATATTGGTCACTGTGTGATCACATCCAATTTATAGAGTTCATCTTTTTGATGAGTTTGTCAAGAGCACAGTAAAAAATAATGGGTGCTAAACACATGTAAGCGTGACTCAGAGTTTCCTTTGAGTTTTACTGTGTCCGAAATAGCTTATTCGTGAAGTGCATTTGTCGTAGTCATTGCCAAAATTAATTGCAGGCCGCAGGCGATAGATAAACCGATAAATAATCCGAGCAGAAGCTCTGGCATGCTAAACCCTAAGAGTTGCCATTGTACTTCGGCGCAATCACCTGAGCCACTGAAAATTTCTTGAATCACTTCAGTAATCGGAAATTGAGACACTAAATAGTCAAATGGTGGGCCACAAGCTGGCACTCGGTCTTTAGGTAGATGTTGTAACCATACATGGCGACCGGCAAGTATTACGCCACTTATTGCGGCAATATCACCAAGTATTGCATAGCCTACTCGGACTAAACGCTGCTTTGGAAAGTACAAGCAGGCTATAAGAGCAATGACGCCCAGGCTAATCATGCTACCTCGTTGCAACATACAAAGATTACATGGGGCAAGTTTTAATATGTGTTCAGCGTAGAGCGCATAGCCCATGGCTGCAATGCAAGTACCCGCGATGAACAGCCAGAGAATACGAGCATATTGGCTTATCCCTACAAAAGCAGAGTGTGCGTGAGTATTCATAAACTGGTCCTTATCTACATTATGATTGTCTAATTTGGACAAATGGCAAGTTTGACCTATTGTTAGTATCAGACGTACAGAACCTAAACCCTAAAAGTTTTGGGTATCAATTCACCTTAGAGCAAGTTCCTTTCGGAGTAAATATTAAAAAGCAAGATTATACTCTGATGAGAATAAGTCAAAAAACACCAAAAGGATTGGATAATGACATCAATTTTTATGCGCTTTTTTATCTCTCTTATCGTGTGCCTAGGCTTTATTAATGGTGTGAATGCAGAAGATGAAGCCCCAACAGACATTAAGACTTCAAAGTCTGCTTACTTGCAACTAAAACCGACTATAACAACTAATTATATTTCTGAGCGATTAAAGTACGTACGAGCGGATGTAGCGCTTCGAGTCGACGGTGCAATATTAGACAAAGTAACACATCATAGTGATGCTATTCGGGATATAGTCATAATGCTTTTTTCTCGACAAGATAAAGATGTATTTACAGACACGGAAAATATAGCAGCCCTTCGGGGTGAAGTGAAAGAGG
>Ga0115546_1001278_pt1 | contig 15748 bp, 24 predicted proteins | sample COGITO_mtgs_1004_FD_87186 | JGI IMG/M metagenome (GOLD analysis project Ga0115546, IMG submission 87186) | Pelagic marine microbial communities from North Sea - COGITO_mtgs_100413 | ecosystem: Environmental > Aquatic > Marine > Epipelagic | place: Germany:Helgoland, sampling site Kabeltonne...
TCTTTAAACGGCACCACACGCAATCAAACGGACGCAAATATCCGCAAGCACTTCGGTACCGTTGATGATTTTTCAATGTCCTCATTGGCCTCACAGCACGGCGCATTTTCGTTTATCGATGAGGGCTCGACTAAGAGAAAAGAGATTATCGCAAAATTCTTAGATCTGGTTGTTTTTGATAAGAAGTTTAAGGCAGCAAAGGAAGACTTTGTTGGATACAAAGCTTTAATTAAAAAGAATGAAAATAGAGAATTCGATGCAGAAATCGAAGCCTCGAAATCACAGATCACAGAAAGCAAAGGACAGTCGGCTACTAATCAGAAAAAGTGTAAAATCTTAGAAGATTCATTGTCGGTTTTAATATCTGATATGTCGGCGCTACAGTCTCAGATAGATAGATTGCCTTCAGAAATCATTGATATTGGTTATCTTCTCCAACGTAAAGAAAAAGCACTAAAAAACATTTCTTTACTAGTAGAATCGATTGGTAAAGATTCTGTTACTATTAAAACAAAAGAAGAGACTATTATAAAATCTAAAAAGTTTCTAAGCGCTATTGATGTAGAAGACTTAAATAAGAAAAAGAAAATAGCAGATAGCATCAAGTCAACTGCGAAAATATTAAAGAAAGAAATGGAAGGGATCGATAAGAAGAAAAACCTTCTTTCTAGTATTCCATGCGGAACTGATTATCCCACATGTAGATTTATTAAAGATGCACATGTCTCAGTAATGAACGCACCATCTGTTGAATCTCAACTAAAGAAAGTTATAAATGAATTTAAAAGTTTGAATTTGGACGAAGTTGATTTGCGACTCAATCAGTATAATGACATCAAAAAATTATACGAGTCTCTACAGAAAGATGTATCAAATCTTAAAGTAAAAGTTGAGAGAACTCACAATACAAAGACCAGCAAGGAATTTGAGTTGCGAGAGATTGATCTTAAAATTGCAGAGTACAACGAAAATAAAGAAGTGATTGAAAACCTACAAGCTTTGTTATCAAGAAAAAACAAAGTAACTAAGGAGATCAAGAAAACAGAAGTAGAAAAGAAGAAGTGCGAAACTAAAAACATTTCTCTATACAAAAAGATTGGTTCTGCTGAACAGAAGTTGATCAGTATCAGAAAGCAAAAAGAAGAACATCAGAATTTGTTAACCGAATACTCAGCTTGCGATTTATTTTTGCGATGCATGCACCCAAACGGTATTGCATATGATATTATTAAAAAGCGCATTCCAGTTATTAACCAAGAGATCGCAAAGATCCTAGCAAATATTGTTGAGTTCGAAGTATTTTTTGAGAGCAATGGCAATAAGCTAGATATCTTTATTAAGCACCCACGACACGATCCTCGACCGATTGAGATGGGTTCTGGCGCAGAGAAGACGATGGCAGCAATTGCAATCCGCTTGTCACTTCTTAGCGTTTCATCACTTCCAAAAGCAGACATTTTTATTCTGGATGAACCGGGTACAGCATTAGATGAAGAAAATATGGAGGGTTTTATTAGAATCTTAGAACTAATTAAAGTGTATTTCAAAAATGTTTTGTTGATATCTCACTTGGATTCTTTAAAGGACTGCGTAGATATGCAAATCGTTATTGAAAAGAACAAAGGATTCGCGAGGATTAATCAATAATGAATTATTCTTTCGATTATGACAATACACTTATAAAATACAAATATATATACAGCCCTACGGGAGAAATCATAGACGTTGTTTATGATCGCCCTCATGACCAAAATATTGATATTGTTAGAGAACTGCATGAAAGCGGTCATAACATTTATATAATTACTTCTAGAATAAAGCCAATATATGAAGGCTTTAGGTATGAATGGGATGAAAGTCCTTCTCCAGAAAAATTAGTTAAAGAACTATCTTTGCCGATAAAACAAATTGTATATACAAACGGTAGTAAGAAAATAGAGAAACTTATACTATTTAATATACAAAAGCACTGGGATGATGATGAAGCTGAGTGTGAAGAAATAACTAAATATAATAATCTTTCGTATCCAATATCAATTGGTCATAAAATAGAATATAATTTGGTACAAAAACAAAAAGGTATCACAGTAATGCTTAGGGATAAATTTTTGAGGTTAACAAAAAATGAAGACTGATATGTTATGGAAAATATTCACCGTAATTTTGGGCACGCTTATAATGCCTTTAGCCGGCTGGGTTTGGAATACTAACGTTAAAGTAGCAGAACTCCAAAATGATTTAGGAGATCTAGAAGCGGAAGTCTCATCTTTAGGCGAGGATGTTGAAAAATATGAAGAAGCAACAAAAACTCTTATTGGTGTCGAAAGAGATATCCAACATGTAAGAGAAATTCTAAATCGGATTGAAGAGTTAATAGTACAGTGAATTTCATACTCTTAATAACTATGAGCAGTCATATTAAACTAATTTCCGATATGGAAACAGATGCTAAGGCGATAGAACTTTATCTTCAAGATAAAGTTGATCACAAGGAGCACTGCCCGGAGAAAGTATGGAAGCAACCGGACATTGAAGTTTATAAAAAAACTTTAAAATCCCAATTACCTGATGGATGTAAAGATGAAATTTAATATAAAAGAAATTAGAAGAATAATTTTAGAGGAAGTTGAGTCTGAAAGATTAGAAGGATTAGCTATCAATATTAAATCTGAAGATAGCTATACTTCAGGGAAAGATGCTGAAATTAATATCCAGTTATATCGCATACGCGGCATAAATTCAATTGAAATTATTGGCATGATTGATATGGGCGTAACGGAGAATAAATGTATTTCTAAAACTTATCAAGTTGAAGGAATCGCGGTTGATAGTAAATTTCAAAGTCAAGGATATGGACTGGACTTATATAAGATTGGAATGTTTTATGTTAACTCGCTGGGTGCCGGATTAACTTCCGATCATATGATGGGTACTTTAGATAAAGCTTCAGAGTTCTGGAAAAAGCTGGAGTCAAAAGGAAGCATAGCTATAAAAAGAAGGACAGGTAAAGGAACAGAAGCCGATCCTCATGATACTTTTGATTATGAAGGCGATTTGACTCCAGACGATCCTAATGATGACTGCGACGAGCCAATGGTAGGTGCCGCTTCAGATCACAGTTGGGAACTAATACCTAATGAGTATAGCAAGATGTCTCAGGTCGTTAAAAAATTACTTAACAATCATAACCGATATATATCACAATTAGATAAAGAAAGCCAGAAAAATTCAATAAGCTATTTATCAAATCAAAGTGGTAAATTATTTGGTAGAGAGTATTCTAAAGCCAGCGCTGCTAAAGATATTAATAAAATAAATACTGAGAGCGATTTTATAAATAGCTTATTGAATTTTGAATCAATGATCAAAGAAGAACTGCAAGTAATCTTAACAAATGAAGAAGCCGCAGAAATGTTTGGAAACGATATATTGGAACAACTTGATCCCGATGGCGAGTTAGAAAGAGAAAAAGAAAAAATAAAACAAGCAGAGAAAGGCCGACTATCTTTTATGGATTGGGTCAAAACAGTTGAAGTTGACGGATTTCAAATTGGAGAAGAAGACCCTAACCCATACGATGCATGGTATACTGGAATGGAACCAGAATATTATAGAGAACAATCTAAAAAATAAAAAAAGAGGTAATTATGATGGCAGCAGCAAAAGGAAAATTAGACAAATTAGTAGAAAAGGCTATTTCAAGAAAGTTTCTTGTTTGGCTTACCGCAACAGGCTTAATGTCTTACGGAATGATCGCGTCAGGTGACTGGGTTATTATTTCTGGACTTTATCTTGGTGGTCAATCGGTTATCGACGGTATTGTTAAAATGAAGAGCGGTATATAGAGTGAAGCTGACAAAACCAATATTAAAACAGATCATAAGAGAGTCGTTAGAATATGAAGACACAAAAAAGCATATAGCTAGGCTTTATATAAATCCTCATCATAGAGATCAAGCAATAATTCTAGCAAAAAGTTTAGAAGGTATGGAAGATTTTCCTATTGGTGATGATCTGAGGGCCGTTGATCTGACAGGTGCTGATTTGACAGGTGCTGATTTGAGAGGAAACAATCTATCAAGTATGCTGCTGACAAGGATCAATTTATCAGACGCTAACCTGTCAAACACTAATCTGAGTAAGTCCATCGCACTGCAAGCCAATCTGTCAGGTGCCAATCTGTCAGGTGCCAATCTTTCGGGAACTAACCTCACAGGCGCTGATCTGAACGGTGCGGATCTGAACGGTGCTGACCTATCAAATACTATTCTGAGATATGCTGATCTGACAAATATTGAATATAACAAACATACAATTTGGCCTGAAGGATACACGCCATGAAACTAACAAAGACAATATTAAGACAGATCATAAGAGAGTCGTTAGAAGATGAAAATAATGATATAAAGACAAAACTATTTCAACTTTATTTTAATCCCGATTACCGACAACAAGCGATTGAACTTGCAAATAGCCTAGGTACACCTATAGATTATAACTTTTTTGTTGGTGTTAATTTAGCAGGGATGGATCTGCCATTTGCTGATCTGTCAAATATTAATTTATCCAGTGCTAATCTGAAAGGCGCTAATCTGAAAGGCGCTGTTCTGTCAGACGCTAATCTGCGAGGTGCTAATTTGAAAAAAGCTAATCTGAAAGGCGCTAATTTGAAAAACGCTAATCTGCGAGGTGCTAATTTGATTCGTGCTAATCTATCATCTGCTGATTTATCAAGTGCTAATATGACAGGCGCTAATATGACCGGTGTGAACTTAGAGAATGCTTATTTAAATCTTACGAACCTATCAAATGTAAATTTGACAAATGCAATATTAAATAATGCCTTCTTATATACTAGTAATACCAATAATGCTAATATGACAAATATTACATATAACAAATATACAGCTTTTGCACCACAAAACAAAAAAATAAAAGAATCCAAATACGGACCGGGGATTAATCTACAACCTAACTATGCCGGAAGGCAACCGGATTTTAATCAAAGTTTATCTGATAATATGTCAGCTTTTAAAGACGCAGTAAAATTTATTAATAATGTGGCTTTATATTATGGGGCAGTCGAAGGTGATGTAATTAAGACTAACCCATCAGATATAACACATAGATATTATAATACAAGAATAATTCCGGATGAATGGGTTAGAGGGGATAGTTCTGATCCTGAAATAAAATACGGAGGTTCATGGCAAAAACTATCCGAATTTAAATTGAAGGACTGGGTAACATATAGACACTGGAAGCCGATTGAATTAAATCGAGGTTATGGTAGAAATGTCAAACCCGTGCAAAAGGTTTGAACGTTGATTCAAGTTTTTAATATATTAAAAAAGTATTGGAAAGAGATTCTTTTATCTTTACTTCTAATCTTTCTTGTGTTAAAATCTAAACATGATATCAAACAGATGCGCGATAGTCATGCTGCTGCTGAACAAGCAATGATGGAGCAGATAGAAGGACTTAAGCAAATTCACGCAGATGAAATAGCAGAGCGAGAGAAGGCTCTGCAAGAATATAAAGAAAGAGTTGTCGAAATAGAAGAAAGATATATAAATGCGCAAGACGAAATAGAAAGACTTTCGCAAGAAGAAAGACAAGAATTTGTAAAAGACTTTTCACAAAACAAGCAAAATCTGATTGATGCTATAACCCAACGTTACGGATTTACATATGTACCTTAGTTTATTGATTTCGGCTGCTATTGCAGGAGAAGCAAAATTCACTTTTCTTAGCGCCAATGAGCCAGCCCCTTTTGAGGGGGTTTTGTTTGATCCAGAAGCGACAGCAGATTTGATTGTTGCCCCAAAAGAAGTGCAGTTAAACTGCGATTTAGAAATAGAATACAGGATTGATTTGTTACAAACAGAACATCAATTAACAATCCAAAATATGAACTCTAGATACAACGCGCTTAATGTGGAGTACCAACAGGCAATTAATGCAAAGGATTTACAAATCGAGAATCTGGAAACAGTTATTTCTTCCAATTCCGGTGTCAGCAAGTGGGTTTGGTTTACTGGAGGGCTAGTCGCCGGTACTGCGGCATCTTATTCGGCGTATAGGGCATTCAATGTCAATTAAAAATCCAGATAGAGTAGCTGCTATAGAGCAAGCAATATCAAAGAAATACGGCGAAGAGGCTATTCAAAATCCAAAAGCAAACTGGACAGAAGAAAAAGAAAAAGAATATCTCGAACAAATGAGCGAGATGTATAAGAAAATTAAACATAACGAAATTTCTGATGAGAAAATAGACATTAATGGTATAAAGGTATCCAAAAAACTATTTAATAGGGAATCTATGTCGCACTGTCCTGTTTGTGGTAGTGTACCAAAGAGAACTTTTGATGATGTCTGCTTAATTAAATTTGATTGTTGCGGACAATGTTATATAAAATATGTTGAGGGCCGAGAAGAAAGATGGTCAAAAGGTTGGCGACCTAATATTTAAATTAAGGAAACTAAAAAGTGAAATTATCAAAAACAAGACTTAAGCAGATTATTAAAGAAGAAGTTGAAAAGTTTTTAGAAGGACACGATGAACGTTATGAATATCTAGATACTTATACTAGCCACGAAAACCGTCAAAGAGTTGAAGACGAAGAAGCATGGGAAAGAGTTGGCGGCATGGGTTCTAGTACATATCGCAGACTTAAGACAATGCACAGAGATGCAGATATTGATCCAATGTCTGGCATGTCTGTTCCTCGATCTGGTGGAAGACCATACGATCACGATGAGGAAACCGATCCAATGTCTGGCATGCCTGTCTATAGAAAGAGAGAACGCAACCCGTTTAAATAAGGAATAACAAAATGGCAACTGTATATGAAATCGTTCAAGGACTATCACAAGCGGCAGCGAACGCTTATGATGGTGCATTAGACGAAAAAGGCGAGCCCTTGCTGGCTGGACTTAAAAGAGAAGAAGGTGATCCGATTCTAGATAAAAGAGTCATGGACGGCTTTGGTGTTCGCTTTTATGGAAATATGATGTGTCTATCATATCATTCAGAAGTTATGCTTAAAGAAGTTTATGCTAGCGGCTTCGAAGAAGACATTGAAAGACAGTTGGCAGAAATTGTAAAATTCCTCAAGAAAGAATACACTAAGATTACTGGCAATTCCGTAACTCTTACTAAAGAAGGCGAAGTCGATATTCTTGTTGAAAACTCTACTAGAGTTCGTTCTTGGGTTACAGCGAAGATGCATTATAAGGTTGGCGGATTAAACGAAGAAATGAATATTGATGGTGGATCCAAGGCTCCAGATGAATATTGGAAATCTTTCTTAAGCCAAGGCGGCTGGAATGGTAAGGGCGGAAAGCGTCCACAAAACGATACTCGTAAAAAGGAAACCAAAAAATGAAAGTAACAAAAACTAGACTAAAGCAGATTATCAAAGAAGAAGTTGAATTAGCAAACGAAGGTCTTGAAAATTTAACCCCAGAAAACATGCAAATAGCTCTAGAAGCTCTTAAACAAGTCGCTGTCAACTTTTCTCCTGCTTTAGCGGCTGCAATTGCTGCGGGTGCTTATTCTGGACTTAAGGATCGACTAGTTAAAACAGACACAGAGAATGAATGACTTTCAAGCTAGACAGAAAACAACGAGTAAGAGAAATATTAAAATGCGGGAAGGATCCGTCTTATTTTCTTAAGACATATGCGCGCATTTCTCACCCGTTGCACGGTCTAGTACCTTTTAATACTTATCCATTTCAAGATGATTTATTAAAAGACTTCAACGATTATCGTTTCAATATTATATTAAAAGCCCGACAGTTAGGTATTTCTACCATTACTGCCGGGTATGTTGTTTGGATGCTGCTTTTCCATCGAGATAAAAATGTTTTGGTTATGGCAACTAAATTTTCTACAGCAGGAAACTTAGTAAATAAAGTTAAGAAGATTATGAAAAATCTTCCAGACTGGTTAAGAATTGCCAGCATCGATATTGACAACAGAACTTCATTTGTATTATCAAATGGTTCTCAGATCAAAGCCTCTTCGACTTCAGGTGATGCTGGTCGTTCAGAGGCTCTTTCTCTTTTGGTTCTTGATGAGGCCGCACACATTGAAGGATTAGAAGAATTATGGACCGGCTTATATCCTACGCTGTCTACAGGTGGTCGTTGTATTGCTCTTTCTACGCCCAACGGTGTAGGTAACTGGTTCCATAAAACTTGCACAGATGCAGAGGCTGGCTCAAATAATTTTAAGCTTACAAACCTTCCATGGGACGTGCATCCGGATAGAGATAAAACTTGGTTTGAAAAAGAAACTAAGAATATGTCTAGGCGTCAAATAGCTCAAGAGTTAGAGTGCAATTTCAATACTTCTGGAGAAACTGTTATTGATGGCGATGACATAGAATATTTATTAACTAAAGTTAGAGAGCCAAAATATAGAACAGGGTTTGATAGAAATTTCTGGATTTGGGAAGATTATGATCCTACTTGTAATTATTTAATGGTTGCTGACGTAGCTAGAGGTGATGGGGAAGACTTTTCTACATTTCATATTATAGAGTTAGAAACACTATCAGTAATTGCAGAGTATCAAGGAAAGCCGAATCCAGATATGTTTGCAGCAATGTTGAATCAAACTGGTAGAGAATTTGGAAGTTGTATGTTGGTTGTCGAGAACAATAACATAGGTTATACAGTATTGGACAAATTAATAGAATATCAGTATCCAAATATATATTATTCTATTAAGTCTACACATGAATATATTGATCAACATCAAGCAGAAGTAATTAATAGTTCTGTCGCTGGCTTTTCAACCAGTATGAAAACTAGACCACTTATCATAGCTAAAATGGAAGAGTTTATAAGAAATAAACTAATTAACATATACTCCGCTAGAACTATTAACGAAATGAGAACTTTTATTTGGAAAAATGGAAAACCACAAGCAATGAGAACTTATCACGATGATTTAATAATGGCATTAGCAATTGCATGTTGGGTTAGAGACACAGCGCTTCAGACTAATGCTAGAGATTTAAATTATCAAAAAGCTTTTGCTCAATCGATAATAACTTCTAAAACTTCTTTTAATACAACAATAAAAGGTCAAGCCGGCTATAAAAATGATAATATATTTGATAAAATGAAAGAAGCCGAAAATTTGTACAGTCAATATGACTGGATAATAAAGTGAGAATATTAAATGGCAAAAAAAAGAACCACCGGTAAAAATCCTAATAATCCCCAATCAGATTTATTTAAAGCCCTAACTAGGCTTTTTTCTGGCCCGATTATCAATTATCGATCACAGTCTGGTAGAAAAATACGCAGACAACACTTAGATAAATATAGTTCCAGATTTAAGAGTGCATCGGGACAACAATTTAAAAAATCTCTATATAATCCGTTGGACGTTATAGCAACAGACGCTATAGCAAATCAGAGAAGAACTGAGCGGTATATCGATTTTGATCAAATGGAATATACTCCAGAGATCGCATCAACGCTTGACATATATGCAGACGAGATGACAACTTATTCAGATCTGCGTCCAATGCTAAATATTAAATGTCCGAATGAAGAAATTCGAGCAGTATTAACGATTTTGTTTGATCAGGTATTAAACCTGCAATATAACCTTTTTGGTTGGAGTCGAACAATGTGCAAATACGGAGATTTCTTTTTATATTTAGATATCGATGATACGTATGGAGTAAAATCAGTTATTGCTTTGCCTTCTCAAGAAATTGAAAGGTTGGAGGGTCAAGATTCTACTAACCCAAATTATTTGCAATATCAGTGGAACACCGGAGGGATGACATTTGAAAATTGGCAAGTGGCACACTTTAGGATCCTAGGCAACGACAAACAAATGCCATATGGTACTTCGGTTCTAGAGCCAGCACGACGAATTTGGAGACAGCTTACTTTAATGGAAGATGCGATGATGGCTTATCGAGTAGTAAGATCTTCAGAACGCAGAGTATTTAAAATTGATGTCGGAGCGATTCCGCCGCAAGATGTCGAACAGTATATGCAGAAGATTGTTACTCAGCTTAAACGGCACTCTGTTGTTGATCCTAGTACCGGTCGCGTTGATTTGCGTTATAATCCTATGAGTATCGAAGAAGATTATTATATTCCAGTCCGCGCAGGATCTGTTACTGATATTCAGTCCCTTGCCGGCGCTCAAAACATTACAGCGATTGACGATATAAAATATCTACGCGACAAACTCTTTTCCGCTCTTAAAGTCCCTCAATCTTATTTATCAATGGGCGAAGGTGCATCTGAAGATAAAACTACATTGGCTCAAAAAGATATACGTTTTGCACGTACTATTCAGAGATTACAACGTGTTATCATTGCAGAACTTACAAAAGTTGGAATTATCCACCTTTATACTCTTGGGTTTCGCGGTGACGATCTATTAAGCTTTGAATTAGCTCTAAACAATCCAAGTAAAATTGCTGAGTTACAAGAACTGGAACATTGGAAAACAAAATTCGATATTGCTGCTTCTGCAACTGATGGATATTTTTCGCGAAGATGGGTTTCTGAAAGAGTATTTGGGATGTCTCATGAAGAGTTTATGCGTAACCAAAGAGAAATGTATTATGATCGTGAGCATGATACCAGATTACAACAAATTGCCGAAGCAGCAGCTAGCGATGGTATGGGCGGTGGATTAGATCTCGGTGGTGATATGGGAGATCTTGACTTAGGAGGCCCAGAGGAAATGGAAGCTGCTGATGCTGGTGGAGAAGCTTCCGCTGCTCTAGACGGTGACAATTTAGATCTAGGTGATGAAGGTGGAGGCGACGATTCTCCATTATTAGCGGTACCACCGGGTTCTCGTAACTCTCCTCGTTTAACTCGGAGGTCAAAAGGTCGTTTAACTCGGAGGTCAAAAGGTCGTTTAACTCCGGGGGCAAATGGAAATGTTTATCACCCAAAGAAAGTAGATCGTCGTAATGCCGGTGCTAGAAGTAGACATTTTGCAGCACAATATTCACAAGAAAAAAGTAGCAATACACGTAGAAACATTTTTCCGGGAAACGAAATAACTGGTTTAGCAAAAGCCGGTATTTATGCTGAAAATGACACTACTTATAATAAAGCAGATAGGGAAGAAGAAAAGAAATTATTCGAAGTCACCAATTCTGTTCGTGAATTGTTAGACAGCTTAGATAAAAAAAGCAATATTTTATTGGAACAAACAAATGAAGATTAAGCATAATAAAAAAAGAAACACCGCATTTGTCTATGAAGCGCTTATTCGCGAAGCGACTGTTGCTATAGTAAAACAAGATAACGAAAGAAAAAATAAAGTTTTTTCATTAATCAAAAAGCATTTCGCCGTCAATACCGAACTTTATAATGATTTAGAGTGCTATCGTTCTCTTTATGAAAACACAGTCGCGACAAAAGAAATAGCTAATAAGATTTTAGTTGAAGTAAGATCACAAAAAAGATTAATCGACCCGGAAGGATTATTCAAACAACAAACAGAGTTAATCCATGATATTAACAAAGAATTAACCTCAGAAACTTTTAATAATTTTGTACCGAACTACCGATGTTTAGCAACGATTCAACAGATTCTATCAATAAAATCCTCTCCAAAAACAAAAGTTATGTTGGAGGGAGAAATTATTAATAACATGGTAATCATAAAAGAAAATAAAAAAGATATGCCAGCAATAGATAACCTGACTTACCGAAACTTTGTTAATAAATTTAATGAGAAGTATGATAATAAACTTTTAAAGGAACAAAAGGAACTGTTGACTCATTATGTCGCATCTTTTTCCGACAACTCTTTACAGCTTAAGATCTTCTTAAACAACGAAATAGAAAGGTTAAAAGGAAAGATAAAAGAAGCCGAATCTATTTCTTATATAAAAGAAGATAAAGACATGTTAAAGAAAGCACAATTAGTTATTAACAAATTACAAGGATTTTCTAAGGAAACCATTAACGAAAATATTTTGCTGACTGTATTAAGCAGCCAGTCATTAGTTGAGGAGATTTATAATGGCGATAACGATTAGAGTTGGCGACAAAGCCAATCGTAAATTGGTTACTTTAGAGATGGATATCCGTAAAAGCTTAAGCGGAGATTTAATGATTTTCGATCATGGCGACATTGACATAGTGTTGTCTACTGCAACCAATAAAGTGACAGCTTTTCCGAAAGAAGTTTTAAGTGATTATGTATATGGAGCACAAAACCGACTGTTTTCTTTTTTAAAGAAAAGAGGTACCATAATACCAGAGTCTATTCGTGCCGGTGCTTTTTATGGCTCATATGAAGCAACGTTGCAGACTCCAGCAAATGAGATTTTAAGTGCAGCCAAAATGACACTAGTTAATATTTCAGAGTTTATCAATGAAGAGCGTCCATATTTTGAAGCTATGGAAGCATATGTTGCTGACGCTGATTCTGAGTATGTTGATCCTGGTAAAGAAAAATCAACAGAGCTTGGCGAAGTACCACAATCTTCTGAGAAAGGTTCTATGCGTTATATCAGAGATGCGTCGGCTCATTATCTCTATACAATGTAAGAAAATAAAATATGTCTAAAGATATGAAGTTAATAATGGAAAGGTGGGATGGTTTTTTAAACGAAGCTGTTGATCAGGAAAAGTTAGCCGATGTAATCACTAAACTTAAAAGTATTGAGGGCAACACCCCCACCGCCGCCGATCTTAAATTCTTAGTTGACTATATTGCTAGAGATATAGCAAGTGGAAATGCTTTATCAAAAGAGGTGTCGGCTGCGGCAATGGCATCCGGTGTGGATTTGGCTGCTGATTTAGCGGGAGTGGGATTGGTAAAAAATGCCAGCAAATTTCTAGCAAATGTTGCGAAAAGAGCGAAAGTTAAAAGAACCGATACGGCTGGAGTCTTGGCTAGTCTAATGTTTGTGGATGATATTGCAGCATACAAAAACCCTATTTTAAATATAATGAATGTTCATGATGCTTATGAGGGTTCAATTAATCCCCTTTTAAACGGACCTTTTGTTGTTTATGCAATGGAAAAGCTGAATGAACTTTCTGATGATACAGTGCTCGATAGCACCTGGGGTACCGAAACAATGCAAAACTTTTTAAGTGATGAAAGATCACTGGAAACAAAACCGAGAGTATAATGGAACTTTTATATTTTATTTTAATCGCATACGGTCTAACGCAGATATTGGTGTTCTCGGATATGCCAATGTTAAAAAAACTAAGACCGAAAAAAGAGTCTTACAACGGATATGGTAAGATTTTTCATTGTCCGATGTGTTGCGGGTTTCACGTTGGTTGGTTTTTAGTGTTACTTTCTCCATGGACAGAACTATTTACCTGTGATGTAACATTTATCAATATGTTTCTTTTCGGTTGCCTGTCATCTGGAACGTCTTATATTCTAAATATGGTATTTGGAGACTCTGGAATCCAGTATTCCCAAAACATACAAGCAATCAAACCAATGCTCTTGAAAGAAGATAAAAAATGAAAATATCAAAACAAAGACTATTACAAATTTTAAAAGAAGAAGTGACAAAAGAAAAAGCTACTAAGTTAAACAGCTTAAGCGTTTCTGCTAGCGCGATGAAAGACGCTGATTTGAATAGAGCCAAACAAACCGGTGATGAGACAACTCCTCAAGAAACCGGAATTATTAATCAGATAGAGGATTTTTTAGCTAAATTGGCAGAAACTCCCGGTGTAGATTTGGCACAAAAGAGATCCGTATTAGAAAGAATTTTAAAGTTACTCCAACAGAATGTTGCCGGTAATGTGAAAGGAGAGCAAAATGCATAGATGGATGTTACAACCTGTACGTCGCTGCAAAAGCGGCTGCTGACTCGCGCCGGTAGCGCCGGCAAAAACTATTGAGGAACAACAATGTCTAAAAAATTATTAAGAGAATTTTATGCGTTATGTGAAGGCGGTGTCTGTAAAGATCTGTTGACAGAAGACGAGAAGCGCTTTATCAAAGAGGGTGGAATGATCCTCTCTGGTATTATGCAAAAGTCTGATACACAGAACGGTAACGGTCGCGTTTATCCGCATAGAATTCTAAAAAGAGAAATGAAAAACTATCAGAAGCTAGTTAAAGAGAAGAGAGCACTAGGAGAACTGGACCATCCCGATGATTCAGTTATTAACTTAAAAAATGCCTCTCATATGATAACTGATGTTTGGTGGGATGGAAAGAATGTTATGGGTAAGGCGAAAATCCTTGAAACTCCGTCTGGTAAAATTCTTCGTTCTCTTGTTGATAGTGGTGTTACTCTTGGGATATCTTCTAGAGGAATGGGTTCGGTCAATGAATCAAACGGACAAACTGTAGTTGAGGATGACTTTCAGCTAATTTGTTTTGACTTTGTTTCAGAACCATCGACTCCGGGTGCCTTCATGATGAAGGAAGCCAAAGATTATAATAATAAAGTTTTTACAAAAGCGGATAGAATCAATCGGCTATTAAATGAGGTTTTAGATGAAAAAGAATGATTTAAAAAAAATGTTAAAACCTCTTATTAAAGAGTGCGTCAAAGAAATGATTCTTGAAGAGGGTCTTCTTACAAACATCGTATCCGAGGTTGCAGCCGGCATGCAAGGAAATCTTGTAACTGAGTCTGTACAAACTCAACCAAAACGAGTGAGAGAGGTAAACGAAAATCATAACAGAAAAAGACAATCTGATGAAGCTCGTAAAAAAATTCATGAACACCGTCGTCGCTTAATGGATTCTATTGGTAAAGACGCATATGGTGGTGTTGATTTATTTGAAGGAACTGAACCGATAAAACCACAAACAACTAATGGTCCCGGCGCAGTAGATCTTGGAGATCCTAATGACTCCGGAGTAGATATTAATTCAATATTAGGAAACGCAAAAAGTATTTGGAAGGCAATGAAATGAGTAAGAAATATTCGAATGTAACGGTAAAAGCTAGACATTGTGGAAACAATGTAGAAAGAATGATTCGGCGTTTTATTAAGAAAACAAAGAAAGAAAAGATTCTAGAAGAAGTAAGAGAGCGAAGATATTATAAAAAGCCCTCTGAAGTTCGTAGAGAAAAAATGCGTAAGTCAGACCGTTTAAAGGCTAGAGAAGCAAGAAAAGAACAAGCTGCGGCAGAAAAACGCAGAAGAAATAATAAGTAACTATTTAAGTTATAAGAGGAGAATATAGATGGCTACGTACAAAGCAAATAGTTGGGGAAGAACCAGAGGACCAAAAAATCTTGCAGGAGCAAATGGTACTGCTGTCGATGTATATGCTAACACCAACGATCTAGTCGGAATAACAGCATCTACAGTCGGTTATTTAACTGAAAATCAAAGATATCTTCATGTATTGGTCGAAGATGCGACTACATCCGATGATCCTGCTGCTGTAACTATTTTTGGCTATTGTCACGCATTCCAGCGCTGGTTTGAAATACCGGAGTCTGAGGCTGGAGGAGTAGGACAAAATACTGCAAATGCCGCAGCTTCAATTGATATTGGTAATATTGCAAGAACGCCAGCTAACCAAGTCCCAAGTGATAGAGAATACCGACGCTACGAGATAGTAGGAATAGACAGAGTAGCATTTGTTAACGGAACCCCGACACAAGTTAACGTTTTTGCAGCATGCAGCACTTTTTAAAGGAAATAGTTAATGGCTAATTTTAACTGGACATATGTTAATACCGAAGGAGTAGTTGCGGTAAACTCTATTTCTGCTTCTAGTTTTATTTCTGCCTCCA
>Ga0115546_1001281_pt1 | contig 15727 bp, 14 predicted proteins | sample COGITO_mtgs_1004_FD_87186 | JGI IMG/M metagenome (GOLD analysis project Ga0115546, IMG submission 87186) | Pelagic marine microbial communities from North Sea - COGITO_mtgs_100413 | ecosystem: Environmental > Aquatic > Marine > Epipelagic | place: Germany:Helgoland, sampling site Kabeltonne...
AAGGCTAAGACTAAATTTTCGACCAGCCAATAATAAATGCAATTTGAAATTTTGTAAAAATGGCAAGGTAGATTCGTTTTCTAACGCTTGTAATCGAGCTTTTACAAGAAAGCGTCGCACAAAAAGATAGGTAATCAAACCAAAGGCTAAACAAAGGCTGAGCACTATCCAATGCACTAAAAACCATTGATATACCTGATTAAAAAAAACCGTTACTGTATCTAGGGTATAGGTTTCAACAATATCTCGAGCGTTGGCTATTTGTTGAATTAGACCTTCTTTTTTTTCTAGTTCTACAAGATCTAAAGTTTGATCAATTTCTGAGCTCATAATGGAGGATCGCTTCTGCAATGGCTAGTGCTGAAAAGCTAAAGGCTTTCAATTTTAATCATTATAGCTACAATTTGTTGTGGATGGACAATTGATGAATTGCATTTGACAAGGGTTGGACAGGCGTAAGAGCAGTTGGGCACATAAGTTAGGCAGCAATTGAGGCGTAGGGGGCAGCATGACGGTGCTTGACAGACGGTCTAGTCAAAAATTTTGGTGACCAGGTTGTATTCAGCATTCTCATGAGTCAGGATAGCAAGGGTAATGATCATCACAAAAAAACCAGTCATGTATAATGCGCCTTTGCGTTCTTTTTTACGACGCACTGCATTAAGCTCTTCATGGTTTTCGACGAACTCATAGAACCGATCGCGTGGTTTGAAATAGGTTTCACTCGCTTTTTCGTCTACTGTACGTTTTGCCATACTTACCCCAGGTGTCTATTTTTGATCATACTTATTTTTAGAATAGTATCTTTTTGCCTGTAGGTGGGCGGTTGTTTTCAATTGTATGTCGCTTTATTGTGATCAAATACGCGGTAGCCGAGCACTCACTCATACAAATCAGCTATTGCTAAGCCAATTTAGCTTTTGCGCCTTTTTTAAAGCCTTCGTACACATGAACTGCTTTAATATCTTGCCGATTAAGTCGTTGACCAGCAGTGCTGACAAGATATCGTGCGATGTTCTCAATCGTGGTTTCACTGGTCATTTTCACAGTATTGGCACGAGGTAAAGTCAATTGGTAATCACCTTCTGGCGCTGTGTAAGCGAGGGTGATGGTCGCTGCGTCTTTTGAGTGGCCGCTGATTACGTGGGCTTCATCATAAAAATAAACGTGATGCAACTGGCTTGCTAATTGTTTCGATAATTCAAGATCAAAGCCTTGTTTGGTGAACACTTGCAACTTGGATCGATGGCCGTGGGCAATTCGTTGGCAAGCGCCTTTGTGCAAACTTAAGCCATGGCTGTATTGAAAAAAAGCCTGGTCACCGCTTTCTTCATACAGCGTTATTGTAATGTCTTGAATAGTGGGGCCTTGCCAACGTTGCAGTAACCAAGCTTGTAAATGCTGCTCGAAAAAAGCTAAATCAAGTGTGGCTGTATTCATGGTATACAGACTTATGTCTGGACCAATGTGGCAAAGAGTGTGGCTGTCAGTAGAAGCGTGGTCAGTAGAAGCGTGCGCCTGGTCTTGTTGTTGAGTCCAAGTAAGCTGGCTGGTAGTGTTGCTTAACGCATTGCGTTGCACTTGCGCTGTGTCGAGCACCACAAGCTTGTGGTCCCACAGTGATTCAATATCTTGTTTTATGCTTTTTTTGATATGGCCAAAATCAAGCAGCATGCCTTGGTGATCGGTTTCACCGGTAATCTCTACATCAACTGCCCAGCTTTGGCCACAAAGGCCAACCATCGGGTCAATATAACTAAAATCAAGATTGGTCAAATGCTCAACAAAAAGGCTGACTGGTAGCGAATGGTACGACTGCATTACTGATGCCCTTACATGCCAGAGTAATTGGGCCCACCACCGCCTTCAGGTGCAACCCATGTGATATTTTGTGTTGGGTCTTTTATATCACAGGTTTTACAATGAACACAGTTTTGCGCGTTGATTTGAAATCTCGGCCCACCAGCATCCTCCACAATTTCATACACACCAGCTGGGCAGTAGCGCTGAGCTGGTTCTTGAAACTTAGGTAAATTAAAAGCAATAGGCTTTTCTGGGTCAGTCAGTTGCAAATGACAAGGTTGGTCTTCTTCATGGTTTGTATTTGATATAAAAACCGAGTCTAATTTATTGAAAGTGAGCACACCGTCGGGTTTTGGATAATCAATTGGGGAAAAATTGGCTGCAGGTTTAAGCGCTGCATGGTCAGGCACAGGGTTGCGCAGGGTGAATGGGGTTTTGCCATTAAGCAGGTTTAACTCCACAAAGCTTGCAGCGCCGCCTAAAATCGAACCAAACTTGTGCAGATAAGGCCCAAAATTTCGCTGCTGATACAGTTCCTCATGTACCCAAGAGGCTTCAAAAGCGGTGGTAAATTCCAGCAGCTCATCTTGCTGCCGACCAGCTTGAATGGCAGTGCACAGGGTTTCAGCAGCGATCATGCCAGATTTCATCGCTGTATGATTGCCCTTGATTTTGGCGTAATTGAGCGTGCCTGCATCACAGCCGACTAACAGCCCGCCCGGAAACGTCATTTTTGGCAAAGACTGTAAACCACCTTTGGTAATCGCCCGAGCGCCATAGCAAAGCCGTTTACCGCCTTCTAGATGTTGGCGAATCTTCGGGTGGGTTTTCCAACGTTGAAATTCATCATAGGGGCTCACGTAAGGGTTGGTGTAGCCTAGATCGGTGATAAGACCAAGTGCCACTTTGTTATTGTCCAAATGATATAAAAACCCGCCACCAAGAGTTGAGGTTTCTGATAAAGGCCAACCAAGTGAATGCACCACCAGACCAGGGCTATGCTGTTCACTGGGGATTTCCCAAAGCTCTTTAATGCCAAGGCCATAATGCTGTGGGTCTTTTTGTTGGTTGAGTCGAAACTTAGAGATCAGTTGCTTGCCAAGATGGCCGCGACAGCCTTCAGCAAACACTGTGTATTTGGCGTGCAGTTCCATACCTGGCGCAAAGTTCGGCTTGCGCTCGCCTTGATGATTTACACCCATATCACCTGTGGCTATGCCTTTAACAGCGCCAGTGTCTGTGTACACAATTTCGCTAGCGGCAAAGCCTGGAAATATTTCGACGCCTAAGGCTTCTGCTTGCGCTGCTAACCACTGGCCAAGCTCGCCCAAACTAATAATATAATGACCATGATTATGCAGAGTTTTTGGGGTGAACAAGGCAGGCACTGGGATGGATTGAGTGGCAGAGGACATCATGATTATTTCGTCTTTTGACACTGGTACCCGCAATGGGGCATCCATAGTTTGCCAATCTGGAAACAACTCGTTCAAAGCTCTAGGTTCAAACACAGCGCCAGACAACAGATGTGCGCCAACTTCGCTGCCTTTTTCCACCACTACAATGCTCAGTTCCAGCGCATGTTGTTGACTGAGTTGGGCTAGTCGGCAAGCGGTTGCCAGGCCGCTAGGCCCAGCACCAACAATGACCACGTCCACTTCCATTGCTTCTCGTTCCATAGTGAATCCTTTACTGTTGTGAATCAATTTCAGCCATGATTATAAGGGCTTGGCTAACCATTGTCCAAGTCATTGATCTAATTCATTGATCCGAATCATGATCCAGGTTACTGTTTAGGTCACTGTCCAAAGACTGGCGTCGACGAAATGATTGCACCGCCAAAATATGACGAGCTAAAAACTGTCGGTCAAATTCTGTGATTCTCTCAAAAGCACAGCCAATTCGCACCACTGCGGTTTCGTCCTCAATGGACACCACCCGACATATGACCGAAATAAATCCAGCTGGTGAAAATTGAGGCTGGTAGACGCGATGATTCGGGGCCAAAATGGTTTGCTGCTCACTTTCAAAATCTGTTTTTGGTATGCCTAGAATAAGATGAATATAATCGCCAATCGAGCGTTTGTTGGCAGCTGAGTCTTTCTGTGGCGATTGCAATGGGCTTGGATAAAGGCTCGCCTCATGTGGTATTACAAAATCAACACCTGCCTCGCTGTAATTCACCCACTGCCATGATAATTTTGGAAAGGAGTGATCAATATACAAAATAGCTTGCTGCAACAAATCTATCCGATCATTAACTCGCTCTAAGTAGCGACCCACATTGCTATTTTTAGTGCGAATCTGTTTAAGCAAGGTGGCATTATCCACCTGAGCTTCCCGGCTTTGGTTAAGCAAGGCCAGAATTGGCGGTACAGACAGACGATTATCATAACTGTCTTGATAGTCGCTCATCTCAATATCATGGGGCAATGGAAATGCTGCAATGCCAAGGGCATTGAACAAGCGGTAAAAATGACGGCCATCTGGTTCCGACATAGTCAAAGTCCTTTTTTCAAAAGTTATTGCTCATAAGATAGTTCAAAAGAGGCACAATAGTAAATATGCGCGCCGAAATAGCTTGATAATACCATTACCTTAAATTGCATCAATTTTTAGGTTAAAACTTTGTTCTAATGCCAACTCCTGGTAGGGGCAATTGACAAATTGCCCCTGCATTAAAGCCGAGAGCAACGCAAGATTTATGTGGTCTATGTTGTTTTTATAAGGTGGAGCTCAATGAGGTTTCGAGTATACTAAAGCTCAAACATGTAAAAAGGTATATCGACTATGGACAGCGCTGAAATCCGTAACATTATTGCCAGAGATGAAGACAGTCAACATCAGTTTAAAGCCAATATTACCAATGAAACGTCCTTAGCTCAGGAGATGGTGGCTTTTAGTAATTCACGAGGAGGCATGATCCTTATCGGCGTGGCCGACGATGGCAGTATTTCTCATTTAACTCGTGAAGACATGGGTCGATTGAGCAATTTGGTGTCCAATGCCGCTTCTCAGCAAGTAAAACCACCGATCAATCCGATAACTGACAATGTGGCAATGGATAATGGTTTGGTCATGGTGGTGCACATCCTACCAGGTATTTCCAAGCCGTATATGGATAAAAATGGCGTGATCTGGGTGAAAAGTGGTGCTGATAAACGAAAGGCAACTGCTAGAGAAGAAATTCAGCGTCTGTATCAAAGTGCAGGTCTTTTACATGGTGATGATATTCCTGTTGCCAACATGCCTATCGAATTGTTAGATAAAGAACGATTTTCAGTTTTTTATGAAACACAGTATGGCGAAGCCTTAGCCAGCCAACCCTTATCCCTACCGCACATTATTGAAAATCTCAACTTGACGCACCAAGGTGTCCTTAATATCGCCGGTGCACTTCTTTTTGGTAAAAATCCTCAGTTTAAACTGCCGGCATTTATTATTAAGTGCGTCAGTTATCCTGGCACTAGCATAGACGTCGATCATTATGTTGATAGTCAAGACATGGTGGGTACCATCAAGCAGCAGTTTGATGATGCTTTGGGGTTTATTTTAAGAAATATGAAACGCATTCAAGGTAACAAAGGCGTTAATAGTTTGGGGGATTTAGAAATCCCTAAAATCGTCTTTGAAGAAATTGTAGCCAATGCCATTATCCATCGGGACTATTTTGTGTCCGCTGCGATTCGAATATTTATATTTAGCGATCGAGTGGAAATCATTAGCCCTGGTCATTTACCAAATAATCTCACGATCGACAATATTAAAAACGGTAATTCAAATATACGAAATCCAATCCTGGCTTCATTCGCCACTAAAATATTACCCTATCGCGGCTTGGGTAGTGGTATTCGACGAGCGTTGAAAGAATATCCTGATATTACGTTTGAAGATGATCGTGAGGGCACGTTATTTAAGGTTGTTATTTTAAGAACGTTAGATGCTTAATTATTTTATCACTGCTGAGAACGCAACGACGGCTTGGTATAAGACATTCGACATTCAATCCAAAAGCCAGAGGCGCAAGCTCGTAAAAGCTTAGAGGCCATGGTTGAATCAGGCGTAGTCGAAGCACATGACAGCATTAAACGCGCGGATATTATGGAGCTTTGCCACTATGTCATTGTCATGCACCTTACGATCTTTTTTTGATTTCTTTTATGATGTATACCTTGTGCCCAATTTATATCCAATTGGACAAACCCTAGCAAAACTGCTGTAATCAAAGCCATTTTTACAACAACCGGCGTGCGTTGCCCTAACGCTCGCTTTACTGCTTCCACGCAGCCAAGATTTAAAAAGGTTTTTACATGTTCGGCTCATTTACCGTGTCTCTTTTTATTGGTCGTCGCTATTTGCGGGCTAAACGTCAAAACCATTTTATTTCATTTATATCGTTGATGAGTATCGTGGGCATGACTCTGGGCGTTGCTGTGTTAATTTTAGTCATGTCGGTGATGAATGGAGCAGATCGGGAATTGCAATCTCGTATTTTAGGTACAGTGTCCCATGTTGTTTTAAAAGATGACAGACCCTTTAAGGATTGGCAGTCCATCCGAGAAATTGCCTTGCAAAACCCAGAGGTGATCGCTGGGGCGCCATTTTTTGAGCTGCAAACCATGCTCAGCGCTAGTGGTGATGTGGCGCCAGCGGTGATCTACGGTATTGATCCTGTGCTTGAAAAAACCGTGTCGATTGTCGGCGATTACACCCAGGGTCGCGGCCTTGAAGGTTTAAAACCTGGCGAGTATGGAGTAGTGCTTGGTAGCCGCTTAGCCGCTCAGCTCGGGGTATTTCCTGGTGAATATGTAACGGTTATTGTGCCGCAAGCGTCGGTGACTTTAGCAGGTGTGATGCCTCGATTTAAGCGATTCAAAGTAGTCGACACCTATGAAGTTGGCGCAGAGCTTGATGGACTGTTTGGGTTTATTCATATTGCAGATGCAGGCACGTTGAATCGCACGCCAGGGCTGGTACAGGGTGTGCGCCTCAAGCTAAAAGATTTGTTTCAATCTCGTCAAGTGGCGCAGGAATTGGTCAATCTTATGCCTCAGTTGTCTGGCTATGATTGGACTTTCACCCATGGCACTTTATTTCAAGCCATTAAAATGGAAAAAGCCATGATGGCTTTGTTGCTGTTTTTGATTGTGGCTGTGGCTATTTTCAATATTTTATCGTCGCTGGTAATGCTGGTGACAGAAAAGAAATCAGACATTGCCATCTTAATGACGATGGGGGCGAGGCCTGCGCAAATACGCCGAATCTTTATGGTGCAGGGCAGTTGTATTGGTTTGTTTGGCGCCTTGCTCGGTGGCGCGCTAGGCGTGTTGGCGGCGTTGAATGTCAGCGACTTTATCAAGTGGGTTGAAAAAGTATTGGATAAAGACCTATTTGATGCCTATTTTATAGACTATTTACCGTCTTATTTAGTGTGGAGCGATGTATTTTGGGTTTGTGGTTTATCATTCTTATTGAGTGTTTTAGCGACTTGGTATCCAGCGTCACGCGCCGCCAATATTGATCCAGTAGAGGCGTTGCGTTATGAGTGATGAAGTTAATAATGCAGTCATTGAGTGCAAAAATGTCAAAATGCGCTATAAAGATGCTGGTCAAGATTTAGAAATTTTACATGGCATTAATTTTACTGTGGCCGATGGCGAGCTGGTGTCGATTGTAGGCACTTCTGGCTCTGGTAAATCCACCTTGTTGCATTTGCTGGCTGGCTTGGAGCAAGCCAGTGAGGGTGAAATTATGGTGGCGGGCCAAGCGGTGCGGCCTATGTCCAAAACCCAGCGGGCGCTTTTAAGGCAGACTTACTTGGGGTTTGTGTATCAATTGCATCACCTATTGCCCGAGTTTTCTGCCATGGAAAATGTCGCCATGCCGCTGCTGTTAGCAGGTGTCCCGAAAAAAAATGCTTTAAAAAAAGCTGATTATTGGCTGACTAGAGTGGCCATGGATCATAGAAAAACTCACCGGCCTAATACTTTATCAGGCGGTGAAAGACAAAGAGTGGCCATTGCTCGCGCGCTCGTCACAGATCCAAAATGTGTGCTCGCCGATGAGCCCACTGGCAATCTTGATTCCAACACAGCCCAACAAGTGCAGAGCTTAATACAAGAACTGAATCAAACCGGCACTAGTTTTATTATCGTGACTCATGATCGACGTTTTGCTCAGCTGGCTCGGTCGCAATATGAAATGGTAGATGGTGTTCTAAAGCTTGCCACTGAGCGCGAGTGACTATTGAGCGCGAGTGATTACACAGAAGGGAGTCTAAGGATGTTACAAGTAGATGCTTTAACCAAAGTTTTCGGCGGATTTACTGCGGTTGATCAGCTCAGTTTTCATGCCAAAAAAGGTGAAGTGCTTGGTTTTTTAGGGCCTAACGGCGCTGGTAAATCAACCACCATGAAAATGATCACTGGGTATTTAAAGCCCACATCTGGTAGCGTGGCGCTTAACTTTGCTGACAGAGTGCGAGATCCCAGGCAAAATATGGGCTACTTGCCAGAAGGCGCGCCAATTTACAGCGATATGACCGTGCGTCATTTCTTATCCTTTATTGCGGGGGTTCGGGGCTTTTCTGGCGCTAAGCGCAAGCTGGCGGTGGATCGAGTCATTGATTTACTGCAATTACAATCCGTGTCCAGCCAGCTGGTTGAAACCTTGTCAAAAGGCTTTACTCGCCGAGTCGGTTTAGCTCAGGCGTTAGTGCATGACCCAGACATTTTAATTTTAGACGAGCCCACAGATGGCCTTGACCCTAATCAAAAATATCACGTCCGCGAGTTAATTCGTAGCTTTGCCGATCATAAATTAGTGATTGTTTCTACTCATATTCTAGAAGAAGTCAGCGCTGTGTGTAGTCGGGCACTGATTATTGCCCATGGTCAAAAACAGTTTGACGGTACACCCCAAGCTCTGGCGGCTATGGCAGAAGATGCGCAAAGTATTCAAGTGGGGTTCAAAGACACCAGCAAAGTGAGCTTGGACGAGTTACACAGCATGCCAAGTGTGACTAAAGTAGAAGCATTGCCAGCGAATCATGAATCCAAGTGCCAATGGCAACTGTACACCAGCCAGCCAGCTGATTTTTTGAGCGCCTTTCAAACGTACGTGCAGTTAAAATCTTGGGAAGTGCAGTATTTGACGCAAGTGCCGGGTCGTTTAGATCTGGTGTTTCGACAATTAACGACAACTTCAAACACGGTGCCTGGCACTGGCCAACCTGAACCAGCGACGGAGGATTTATGAGTAAGCCGCAATCAACAGGTGAACTGATCATGGATTTTTCAGCAGTTAAACCCACGCAATTCAGCGCCTTTATTGCCTTGACCAGGCGAGAACTTGGCCATTATTTTTTAACGCCCATTGCGTATATTTTTCTGGCCATTTTTCTATTATTTTCTGGCGTGTGTACCTTTTATCTCGGCCAATTGTATGAAACCGGCCAGGCAGATTTACAGCCATTTTTTGTCTATCATCCATGGCTATATTTGTTTTTAGTGCCAGCCTTAAGCATGCGGCTTTGGGCCGAAGAGCGTAAAGTGGGTACTATCGAGCTTTTGTTGACCTTGCCAGTGCAGTTGCACACTTTAATCCTCAGTAAATTTATTGCTAGCTGGCTTTTTATTGGCGCAGCATTGGCGTTGACGACACCTGTGTGGTTAACAGTGAGTTATCTTGGTGAACCTGATCACGGTGTGGTTTGGGCAAGTTATTTTGGCAGTTGGCTAATGGCAGGCGGTTTTTTAGCGGTTGGCGGTTTTACTTCAGCGCTCAGTAAAAATCAAGTGGTTGCTTTTGTGATGAGTTTAAGTGTCTGTTTTGTATTTGTGGCTGCAGGCTTTCCTTTAGTGATTGAATGGGCAGCGCAGATTTTACCAAGAGCCTTGGTTGATCTAGTGGCTGGCTTATCGTTTTTCACTCATTATTTAGCGATCACTAAAGGTGTGCTTGATCTGCGAGATCTTGCGTACTTTGTTATTGTTATTCTGAGTTTTCTAACAGCCACGGGTGTTGTTATTCAAAGTAATCGATAGAGAGGTCACAAGGATGTCTACGCCAGTCACTACACCGCCTAACAAGTCCACAGCTAACAACCCTAAACCCGCGCGCACACCGTCAAAAGTTTGGTTCAAGGATACTCGTGTGCAATTAGCCGCTGTTTTTATTGTGGCTCTTGTCGCCTTGGGGGTAGTACACACTTTTGGTGCCACTAGTCGGGTTGATTTAACCGAGCATGAGTTATACACCTTGAGTTCAGGTACTCAATCGCTGGTGAATTCGATAGAACGACCAGTGACTTTAAAATTATTTTTTAGTGAAGAAGGCACTCAAGAGATTGTCCGGCTGCGCCATTATGCGAAGCGAGTCGCTGAATTAATTGCAGAAGTGCAAGCCATGAATCCTGAGACTATTACTTTTGAGCAAATTAACCCTGAGCCTTTTTCTGAAAAAGAAGATGAAGCTAGTCGTTATGGGCTGACTTCAGCGCCGGTGGCGCCAGGGCAATCTATTTATTTTGGATTAGTGGCAGTGCCAAGTGTGGTGGCTGATAATCCAGACATGGATTTAGGCTTAAGTGATGATGAGTCCGTGGAAGTAATTTCTTTTTTACAGCCAGACCGTGAAGCCTTTTTAGAATATGACGTGGCGCAGCTGATTCACAAAGTCGGTAATCCAGAAAAGCCAGTGTTAGGCGTGCTGTCTGGCCTTGAAATTAACGGTGGTTTTGATGTACTGGCCAGACAGCCAAAGCAGCCTTGGATGTCTATCCAGCAAATGCAAAGCTTGTATGATGTTAAAACTATTGGTCCTACAGAAACTCAATTACCAGCAGGACTTGACGTTTTAGTGTTAATTCAGCCAAAAGCGCCAAGCGATGAGCTACTGTATGCAATTGATCAATTTGCTTTAAACGGTGGGCGAGTGCTGGCCTTTATTGATCCATTAGCCAATGCAGATCGGCCAAACCCAATGACAGGTGGTGAGCGAATTAACGGCGCCGATTGGAATCGACTATTTCATGCTTGGGGCGTGGAGTTAAACCCTGGTCAAGTGGTGGGTGATATGAACCTGGCGCTGATGGTGAACCAAGGCCAGGGCGAAGCGCCAAAGCGTCACGTGGCGATTCAAAGTTACCCTGAAAGTAACATTGTGCGCACGCCATTTACCAGTCAGATCAATCAACTCAACTTAGCAACAGTGGGCGAATGGCGAGCCTGGCCACAGCCGCAATCAGAGAAGAAGGCATCAGAGAAAAAGGTAAAAGATAACGCTAAAGTCCACACCACTATTGAGCCTTTAATTATAACGTCTGATAATTCAGGATTACTCAACGCTCGCTTGTTTGAAGATGATTCTGATCTTAACGTGATTAACAATGAGTTTAAAGGCGATCAACAAGTGCGCAATGTGGCGGTGATGATTGGCGGTCAAGCGCTATCTGCCTTTCCAGATGGTCCACCGCCTACAGCAAAAAAAGATGATGATAAAAAGCTGGCAGCGGGCGATGTCGCTAGTGAAACTGAAGGCGAAATAATAACGCCCAAGACGGATGCGCCAACAGCTCAGGCCACAGCAAACCAGGCCGATAAACAACAGCCTCATGTAAAAACTGGCGAAATCAACGCTATTTTAGTGGCTGATGCCGACATGCTCACTGATTATCTTTGGGTGCAAGTGATGGGCCAGTTTCGTGGCCAAAGTATAGCTCAGCCTTTTGCGGATAACGGCGATTTTTTACTGAATGCGCTGGAGCATCTAAGTGGCAATAAGGCATTAATGAGTATTCGCAGCCGCGGTACCTACTCAAAACCGTTTACTCGTGTGGAAGAAATACGCTTAGCAGCAGAGCAGCGCTTTCAAGAGCAAGAACAGCAGCTCAACGTAGAGTTAGAGGCCACGGAAGCAAAACTGGCTGAATTGCAACCAAACGATGATGCACTTGAGTTGACGCCAGAGCAGCAACAAGCTTTACTTGCTTTTCAAAAAGAGCGTTTAAATATTCGTAAATCTCTGCGCGATGTTAATTTGCAATTAAACAAAGACATTCGAGCTTTAGGATTGCGCGTTAAAGCCGTCAATATATTTTTAGTGCCTGGTCTATTGTTCATCTTTGCGATTGTTTTTTTCAGCATAAGACAAAAACACATGGATCGAGCCAAGTTGCAATTTAGTAAAGCTTAAAATTGGTTAAATTGACGTCATTCATCTTTCGTTGGTGACGTTTGGTCTATGATGTGAAATTACTTAGGATCAATTGGCAACAAAGGGTTTAAAATATGTTTAAAAATACATGCATTGGGGCATTAGCCTGTGTATTGATTGGCTTGGCTTCACAAAGCCAGGCTCAAGGCGATATTGATTTTTCTGTCGGCGCTGATACGGTCAAAGCCCAAGTGTCTTCAAAAGTACCGAACAATGATTTATCTTGGACGGGAGAGTTACTGCATTATGATGATGCTGGCGTTACTGCCAATGTGATTGGCGGCGGTGTTTTTGTGGCTGGTCGCTCCAACGCTAGCACTGCTCGGCAAATTGCAGGGCTTGGCGGTAAATTTATTGTTGTGGATGCCGACAATAGCGAGGCTGGCTTGGGTATTGCTGTCGGCGGTTTTTTGCGACACACTTTAAGTCAAGCTAATCTGGTCAGTTTGCGGGCTGACGTGTATCTGGCACCAAGTATTATTAGCTTTCAAGGGTTACAAAATTATCTTGAATTTACCGGTCGAGTTGAATACCAATTGCTGGATCAAGCCAATGTGTATTTGGGCTATAGAAATGTGACAGCAGATTTAACCCTTGATAATGGCGGCGAAGCTGAGTTTAAGTTTGACGATGGCATTATTGCTGGCGTTAACTTGTCGTTCTAACCGTAAGACTTAAAACTGAATCAGGTGTACTTTTGTCTAAAAGCCTAACAGTCACGCACAAAGCGAAAACCAAATCAGTGCCAGAGCCGAGCCGGTCTTTAGATCGGCGGCGTATTCTTGGGCTGGTACTTTTGGTGATTGCTGTGTTTATTTTATTGCCTGAATTTAAAACCAGTGATTTAAACCAAGAATTACAAGATGATTTTCAGGTTAAGCCAATTCAAATTCAAGCGCTGCCAGCGAAGCCAGCTGTGTTTGAGCAGCTTGATGAGGTTAAGGCTCAACCGGTACCAGTAATGAATGTTGCACAGTTTGAAAAATCGGTAGAAAACTGGTCCGATAATTATCAATATGCAGTAAAAACGCCTGTCAACTCTGAATCAAAAGTGCAAGCAGTCATTGCTAAGCCTGTTGTGCGGCCTAGTTTTATAGTGCAGATGGGTAGTTTTGGTAATCCTGTTAATGCGTCAACACTTGAACTTAAGCTTCGAGCCGAGGGCTATCGAGCCTTTACTCAGCATAATGATCAGTATTATCGCGTTGTGGTTGGCCCACAATTGCGCAAACAAGAAGCGAAGCTTGCCCAGACGTCATTGGCGCGAGACCTAAAAATACAAGGTGTTATAAAAACGTACCGACCTTAAATTATTCCGCGTTGAACTCTCACACTTGTTAAAAATTGTAGCTATACTCCTTTTGTTTTCATGATCAAACATGTAAATTTCACAAAATCGTCACATTGGGCGAACATACTACGTGGGATTCGTTGCCGGTCAGTTAAAAGCGTTTGTTTTGAGCGGTCTAATTTAAAAAGTACACTTTGATAGCATAAAAATGGAGATTACGATGAAAAAAACCTTACTATCACTTGCGGTGGTTGCAATGGCTTTACCAGCGATAAGTGTTGCGCAAGATTCAGGCCCTACAGTATTTGGTCGTGCTGATGTTGGCGTCGCCCGTATTGATGATGGTACTAATGACGTTTTTGAAGTGCAGAATAATGCGTCACGATTTGGTATTAAAGGTGAAGAAGATCTCGGCGGTATTACTGGTTTTTACCACATTGAATTTGGTGTTGATATTGACGATGGCGAAGGCCCGATATCACAACGAAACCAAGTAGTGGGTTTAAAAGGTGATTTTGGTTCAGCTTTTGTTGGTCGGTATGATTCACCTTTCAAAGAAGCGCAAGGTAAAGTGGATTTATTCAGTGATCAGGTCGATATGAAAGCCTATATCGCAGGTGAAGAACGTGTTCGTAATATTATTGGCTACTCCACACCAAATATGGGCGGCTTAACTCTAAAGGCAATGTTACAACCTGGCGAAGGGTCTACGGATAACGAGGGTGAAACCGAAGACAGTATTGCTGATGGCATTTCTGTATCGGCCGAGTTTGAAACTGAAATGTTGTTTGCCGCGGTAGCTTACGATATGAACATGGATTATAGCTTTTGGGAAGATGCCAATAGTGTCAACCCATTGTTTATAGATGATTCTGGTTCAGACGCTTTACGGTTAACCGGTGTTGTTAAATTAGATAACTTTGGTTTTGGCGCACTGTACCAAATGGCAGAGCAAGCCGACGTAGCAGCACCTGCCGAGCAAGATGCATTGGTATTAAGTGCCTACGCCATGATGGATCAAACTAAATTTGAGTTTCAATATGCACTATCGGAGCATGAGCAGGGCACAGCCGAAATTGACATTGATTTTCTAGGTTTAGGCATTGAGCAGCAGTTAAGTGAGCGCACCACCTTATATGCGATCCTTGCGCGACAAACCATTGATATTGGCTCACCAACTGATGTTGACCAAGACATTGCCATGGTTGGCGCTCAGCATAATTTCTAAAGTTAATATTAAATATCATTAAAATCGAAAAAAAGCACTTTTTAACGAATTAAAGAGTGCTTTTTTTACAGAATCTGGCGCTGCTGGGTTTTTTTTTGCCGCTAATTCTGCTTTAATGCCCCAGCGGTGTCTTATGTAGCACTCGAGAGCTCACCTTTGGATTTTAATGTTTAGCGTTTTTATGGAGACTTTTGACAATGAAAAAAATCATGTTAACTTTAGCAGTGCTGGGTTTTGCCGGGCAAGCCATGGCCTATGATGCTGAAGTCGGTGGCGAACTTCGCACTGCAGACTTCAATGATGTGTTAAGTATTTTTGGCAGCTATTATCTTGATGGTGTTAAAGACACCTCAGGCCCACTCCGAGAAGCTGCTTTTCTAGACCAAGCAAATGAAGTGCGAGCAGGCTTTGACGATTATGATGGTGGCTCGGCGCTGACTTTCGGTGGTCGTTATATTGACAAAGCTTCTGGATTTTTTGGTGATGGTGAGCTTTCAGTGGGTGATATTGATGGCTTTCGTTTAGAAGGTGGTTTATACCTTTCGTCTGCTTCAACCGTGAGTTTTTTCTACGACGATAAAGACGATTTCTTCGAAAGTTTCGGTGCAGAATACAAGCAAGTTGTCTTTCAAAACGACGGTACTTATATGAACCTTGAAGCTGGCGTTGAGCAGATTGATCAGTTCAATGCTGATGCAACCTTGGTCAGCGTTGGTGGTGATTACTACCTCGACAAAAACACTAGCGTTGGCGCAGGTGTCAGCGTTGCTTTTGGTGATGCAGACGGCTTTGGTTTTGAAGTGCAAGGCACCAAATTTGTCGACCAAAATCTATCGTTTAACCTTGGCTTAAGCTTTACTGACTATGATAATTCAGATTCAGATATTGGCTTAATTCTAGGCGCTCGCTACCGTATAAGCAAAATGTAATTTAAAGCGTTAAAAGCCAGCTTGTTGTGGGAATGGCGAGCTGGCTTTTTTTTGTTTTGGGATATACCGTAGAGACATTCTTCTTTAAACACCAGACAACGGATTCTTCTTTAGACAGATATTCTTCATTAGATGTCTTCATTAGGATATTCTTCATTAGAGGTATTCTTCATTAGATCTTCATTAGAGACATCTTCATTAGAGGATGTCTTCATTAGACACCCATTATCATCATTAATAGAGTAAGCGCCCTCCAACGCA
>Ga0115546_1001286_pt1 | contig 15696 bp, 20 predicted proteins | sample COGITO_mtgs_1004_FD_87186 | JGI IMG/M metagenome (GOLD analysis project Ga0115546, IMG submission 87186) | Pelagic marine microbial communities from North Sea - COGITO_mtgs_100413 | ecosystem: Environmental > Aquatic > Marine > Epipelagic | place: Germany:Helgoland, sampling site Kabeltonne...
ATACTATGGTGGTTTTGTAAGTTTTGATGATGGGAATGAACATTATTCAGGTAGTGGTAGAAAGGTGCTAAATTTAAAATCCTCAAATTTGGATATAAGTTTAGGTGCATCAAAGGTAGATTTTAGTAATGATTACATAACAATAGAAGAATATGGTTTTTACGATATACTTTTAAATAACCAACAAGCAAGACTTGCTAGTGGGTGGAAAGGAGGTACAGGTTTTAAGCAAATAATTGAGATTAAAGTTTGTGTGAATTTAGAACTTCAAACTGCAGGACAGACAAGTTGGAATATAATAGGCAGATGTTCTGACACTCAATCTCCCTATCAAATTTATAATAATAGTACTCGAAGTACTAACCAATATAATACAGTTATTACAGATTTTGCTAATTTATCCTCTGTTAATATTACAGACCAATGGCTTAATAAAGGAGATAAAATAAGACTTACAACAGGGTTTAAAATAACAGATACAAATGATAACGACCAAAATTTTGCAATCAATGTTTATCATAGAGTTAAAAGCAATGATAATTTTAATATTAAGTTCTCTCCAAAAAGAGTGGAGTATGGACAAACTTATGATTTAAAGAATGTTCTTGACCCTTCTCATAAGCAAATTGATTTTGTCAAAGGAATTGCTCATGCTTTTAACCTTAAAATGACTACAGATTCAAATAAAAGAACTGTTTTTATAGAGCCATTTGACACATTTTATAAAGATTATGCAGATGCAATAGATTGGACTTATAAGTTAGATAGGAGTAAAGAAGTAACTGACAAATGGATTAAAAGTGATTTAAAAAGAGATATTATTTTTAAATATAAAACAGATACTAGTGATAAAACTGTTGAAACAAGAGGTGATAGATGGTTTAAAGGAATAAAAGATGAATATCCTTACCAAGAAACATTACCTTCTACATTTGAGAAAGGAGAAATTATCTTTGAAAATCCTTTCTTTGCAGGTACTTATAATGGGAAAGACCAAGACACTACAGGTAATACAGGTAATTCAGGTTCGTATTCTGATGTACCTTTTTCTGGATGTTTATGGGCTGAAAATACTTACGCTGAGACCTTAAATAGACCAGATAAAGGAAATAATTTTATGCCAAGACTTTTGTTTTGGAATAAATACTCTCCCAATGCAAGTGGTAGTGGTATTAAGTTTGCTAAAGTACAAACTTGGTCAGATGCTGGTAGTACAAATGCACTAAAGTTTATTGTTCCAGATTCCTCTGTTGCTGTTAATAGCCTCTATCTATCAAATATATATCCTCAAGCAACCTCAATAAATAGAGATGATACTTCAAGCCCAGTATTATCTTATGGCAATGCAAATGTTAGAGATTTTAATGATGCTACAGGGGTTTACTCATCTTATATAACAGGGAGAGGTCTTTTTGATACATATTATCATAATATGTTTGAGATGTTAAAATCAAAACCAAAATTAAGAACTGCTTATTTTGATTTAAAAGCAAAAGATATTGTTTATTTAGATTTTACAAAATTGATTTATCTAGATGGTATTTATTGGAGAATAAATAAAGTGGTTGATTATCAGCCAAGCAAGAATGAACCTACAAAAGTAGAATTAATTGAATGGTTGCAGGTTGGAACATTTGCAGCAACAGCACCATCTTTCGGTAGTTCAGGCACTTCATCTGACTTTGGAGGGGTTTATGGAGATTATGGAGACCCTGCACCTGCCAACCCAATTCAGGATTTCTAAAATGAAAATATAAAATATGCCAAATAGTAAAAAAATATCAAGTAGAGGAATAGCACAGCAAAGTGGATTGGAAGTATTTTCTAGTATAACAACTTATAATGGAGAGTATGTTAATTGGTCTAATGCTTCTGATTATGGCACTCAACTTGATTCAGATACAGATTATGCTACAACAGCAACTGACCCACATACTGATGCTTTAATAAATAGTCCTGCATCTACAATAGGAAGATGGTATAGGTATCATACAAGTGGCGCACCATACACTTCAGTATCAGCACCAACAAGTTCAAGTGGTGCTTATATTTTTCATGGACAAGAAACAGGTGGATTGCCTTCATATAGTGGTGTTTATCAGAAACTATCTTTAGTTAGAGGTAATGAGTATCAAATAAATGTTAAATCTATTATTAGTGCAAGTGCTGGTACTTTGTATATAAAAACATACAAACCAAATATAAATGACACATTAACATCAATTGAATATACAGAAACATCATCAAATTCAATAACATTCCCTGCAACTAATGTTACAACTAACATATCTACCTCAACATTCATAGCAGCAACTGCAAATGATATTATTCAGATATATTTTACTACAGAGGAAACATCTTCAGTCAATGTTTCAATATCAGGAATATCAATAAAAGAAAAGCAAGAATACTTAGTACCTATTTATGCTACTGATATATTTGGTAATGACCATAAAATATTAAGAAGAACTACAAACCAAACAGTATCTGATGATTAAATTTAAAAAGACATTAAAGGAGTTGCAGAGTGTTGGTCAAATGCTAAAGGTAGGTTTGCAAAAAGAACTTATAGACCAAAAGCATAATGCTACAGGTAGATTAAGTAGAGGTTTAAAGTATCACATAAAAGGCACTACTTTAAATATAATGTCATCTGTTAGTTATTGGAAAGCAGTTAATAATCCTAAGTTTGCTAAGACTCCTAATTATAACGCAATAGCATCTTGGGCTAGAGCAAAGAAAGGTATAAAAGCAACTCCTGCAGCAATAACAAGAATATATGCTAAAATGTTAAGACAAGGATATGGTCAGCCTTATGTGTTTTGGACTGAAGGGAATAGTTTAAGAAGAACAAACTTTGCAGGATATGTGGCAAATAAGTTTAGTAAAGAAGTAGCAGTCAAGTTAGCACCATCTATTGGTGAAGATGTAGCAAGTATGATTAGAGAAAAAATTAAAAATAATACAAAAGCAAAAGTTAGTTAATATGGCAAATACAGAGAAAATTGTAGTTCAGGTAGTAGTACAAGGTGAGAAGGATTTACAAAGAGTAGGCAAGACAGCAGATAAATCAACTAAGAGTTTTGGGAAGATGGCTGCAGGGATTGTTTCTGCAGGTGCTGCTTTTAATGCTATAAACAAAGCAATAGGTAGTGCAATAACAACATTTAAGAATTTTGAATTTTCTATGGCTAAAGTAAAGGCAATTACTGGTGCTTCTGAAAAGGATTTTAAAAAATTAACAAATACAGCACAACAATTAGGTCGTTCAACATTCTTTACAGCATCTCAAGTTTCAGAATTACAAGTTGCTTATGGTAAGTTAGGGTTTACAACAACCGAAATATTGGATGCACAAGAGGCTACTCTTATGTTGGCGACAGCAACACAATCAGATTTGGCTAGGGCTGCTGTTGTGGCAGGTGCTGCAGTTAGAGGTTTTGCTTTAGATGCTAGTGAAACTCAAAGAGTTGTTGATGTTATGGCTGTATCATTTACAAGTTCTGCATTAGATATTGAAAAATTTCAAACATCTATGACTAAGGTTGCACCTATTGCATCAGCAGCAGGTATTAGTATAGAAACTACAACAGCAATTATGGGTACGCTTACTGATGCAGGTATTGAAGCATCTATTGCAGGTACATCATTAAGAAATATATTCTTAAAAATGCAAGACCCAGCATCAGATTTAACTAAAAAATTAGGATTTACAGTTGATAGTAGTGCAGATTTAGAAAGGGCTTTAACTAAATTAAATGATGAAGGGCTTTCTAATGCTGAAATGATGGAACTTGTAGATATAAGACAGGTTGCTGCTTTTACAACAATGATTAATGGTACTGATAATGTATTAAACCTTACTGATGCTCTTGAGGATGCTAATGGGAAAGCACAGGAAATGGCTGATATTATGGCTGACACTTTAGAAGGAGATATACTAAAGGCTAAGTCTGCTTGGGAAGGGTTAGAGATTTCTATACTAACAGGTGGAAACAATATATCAAGGTCTTTAAGGTCTGTTGTTAGTGATTGGACAGAGTTTATTAGCACTATAGTTGATAATATGAGAACTCCTGAACAATTAGGTGCAGACTTCTTGACAGATGCTTTAAATAGGATTAAAGACACACAAAAAGAAATAGATGATTTGCAAAAATCTGGCGCTCCAGTTGAAACTAAAACTAGAGTAGAGTTATTACAAGAAGAATCAGAAAAATTAGAGAGGGTACAAGGACTTCAGAAACAGGCATTAGAATTTGCTACAAAAGAAGGTGAAGGTTTTGGTTTTAGAGCAAAAGCAGCAAGGGATTATGCAGAGGATTTAACAAAACAGATTGAGGCAAGAGAATTTGCTTTAAATGATTTGGAAGAAATTATTGACTTAGAGGTAAAGAAAGAAAAAAATAAAAATGATAGAGTTCAGTTAGATAAAGATATTGCAATAGAAAAAGCAAGAAGGGCTAAGGAAAAAGAAAATAAAGAAAAACTAAAAGAAAAAGAAAAAGCAGAAAAAGAAGAATTAGCATTAGAGAAAAAAGAATTTCAAGAGAAGAAAAATGCAATAAAGATAGAATCACAAGAACTTGAAAATACACATAAGGAACTTCTTATTAATGAACAAATAACTCAAGAAACTTATGATTTAATGGCATTTGAGGCAGAACAAGCACATCTTGAGAATATGAAGAATCTTAATATTGCTTATGGTGAAGATGTTTCTTCTATTAATGGTCAGATATTAGACAATGAGTTAAAGATGATTGCTGAGAAGGCTGCTGCTGAGGCTAAGGCTGCTAAAGAGAAAGAAGATTCTGCAGCAAAAGAAATAGCAGATAGAAAAGAAACAATAGATGGTGTTGCTGAATTAGGCAACCAACTTATAACTTTAGCAGGAGAAGATGAGAAAATGCAACGCATTAGAAAGGCAGGTATTGCAATTTCTTCTGCAGCAGCAATAGCAAATAACATCCAAGCATTATCAGAGATGACAGTTGGGGTTACATCACAAGCAAAACTTCCTTTTCCTGCAAACATAATAGGAATGGTTACTACTTTAAGTACAATTGTATCTTTACTTGCTAATATTAAAGCAATGAAAAGTGCTTTTGGAGATGGTGGGGTAATTGAAACTTTTGCAAATGGTGGTATGGTGCATGGTAAATCACACGCACAAGGTGGTGAGAAGTTTGCAGTAGGAGGTAGAGTAGTTGAATTAGAAGGTGGTGAGGCAGTTATCAATAAAAGAAGTACAGCAATGTTTGGCAGACAATTATCAGCAATGAACGCTGCAGGAGGTGGTGTTAAATTTGCAGATGGTGGATTACTTAATATGCCTTCATTCAGCCAACAACAATTCAATGCAATAGGTCAGAATCAAATGATGGGTGCTATGGGAAGTTCTAGTAAAGTAGTAGTAGTTGAGGCAGATATTACCGATAGTCAAAACTTAGTAAGTGTAATACAATCTGAGGCAACAATTTAATAATCAAAGAAATAAACAAATGTTTGTTGATAAAAAAACCAAGTTAGAGAGATTAGATATATGTAAAAGTTGTAGTTTTTACCGAAACTTTATGTTACTAAAGAAACCAAAGATAGCAAGAGGTGCAAGGTGTGCTGAATGTAAGTGCTTCCTAGATGCAAAGACATCATTAACAAAAGAGTTTTTTGGTAAATGTCCTAAAAATAAATGGTAAAACTTTACATATGAATTTTAAAGAAATCGCTGAAAACTACAGTAAGAAAAAAAGAAGCATGATGACAGATGCTGTTATCACTAACATGAATTATACTAAAAATTTCACTACCTATCACTCTGAATCACTTAATATAATGTTTGCAGAATGGCACTTGTTATTCCCTAAAAACAAACAAGATATTAAATGTACTTCTTGCAGGGCAGCAGTTTGTAAGTTTTGGAATACTATGATGGATGAGTGGATTGAAGCCGAACAAACACCTAAAAAGAAAAATGCCTCAAAAAAAAGAAAGACAAAATAAGGTAGATGTAGTTAAAGACTTCATTGATATTTGTGGAGTTGAATTAGAAAAGCGATTTGGTCAATCACCAACTTGCAAGGATATGATACGACATCTTGTTGAGAAAGGCATAATAGAACCTAAGAGAGTAAGAAACTATATGATTATTGCTGACTTTGATAGAATGTTAGTAGGTAATAAAGGTAGTAGAACTTACACTTGGATGGACTTATCTATTAAATATAAGATAAGTGAAAGTCAAGCCCAGAACATAGTTTACAAGGAAAGAAAGAAAGCAATCCCATCTAATAATATAACACATTAAAAGTTTTGTAAGAAAATTAGGTAAAACTAATTTATTTAAACTATATTTTTGCACCTATGAACGAAAAATGGTATAACATTCAGAACAAGGCAGATAAAACTGCTGACATTTATATCTTTGATGAGATAGGAACTTATGGTGTAACTGCACAAGAGTTTATTGCTGACATTAAAGGATTAAAAGATATGCCTATCAATTTACGCATTAACAGTTTAGGTGGAGATGTGTTTGATGGTATGGCAATGTATAATGTAATCAAAAGGAGAGAGGCTAAAACTACAGTTTATATTGAGGGTATAGCAGCAAGTATTGCTACTATTATTGCTCTTGGTGCTGATGAGGTTGTAATGGCAGAAAACTCTTTATTTATGATACATAACGCTTGGGGTGGAACAATGGGTGAGTCAAAAGATATGAGAAAGACTGCTGACACTCTTGATAAAATCACAAGTGAACTTACAGACATTTATAGAAAAAAGACAGGACTATCTTATGATGCTCTTGCTGAGATGATGGATGAGGAGACTTGGTTAAATGCTAATGAGGCATACGAATTAGGTTTTATTGATACTATCTCTGACTCTATTAAAGTGGCTGCAAAGTATGATGTTTCTAAATTTAAGAACATCACACAGGAAGAAATACAGAATAAATTAAGTATTAATATAAATAACAAAAAAATGACTAACGAGTTAAAAGAATGGTTTAACAACAAAGTTGAGGAGATTGTTACTGCTGTAAAAGGTGATGTAAAAGTTTCTGAAGATGTTGCTGAGCAAACTATGATAACTGTTAATCTAGGGGATAATGATGAAATCATGAATAAGATTTCTGAGTTTGAAACTGGTAACATTGAATTATCAAACAAAATTTCTTTGTTAGAGGAAGAATTAGTTGCTTCAAAAGGAACTAACGAAACTTTAACATTAGAGGTTGAAGCGTTAAACGCTAAAATCAACAAAGCAGATGCTAAAGGTACAGAAATTGAAACTGAAAGCGACCCTGCAGTAGTTGAAAACAAGACAGAAGATGCTAATGCAGGTTTTTATAATGTAATGGCATCAAGAATTAGAAACAAATTTAATAATTAAAAAAATAAAAAAAAATGGCAAATGTAGCAAATAATAGTATCGCAGCAACTTACGGAGGTGCGCAACTAAACGAACTTTTTTATGAGCCAGTATTTAGAAGTGATGATATTATGCGTAACTATAGAGTTATTCCTAATGTTAAACACAAAATGAATGTTTACACTTCTGCTGCTCTAACTAAGATAGTACAACCTTATACAACTTGTTCTGCAACAAGTGGTTCAACTCAATTTAATATTGATGATAAAGTAATTACTGCAGGTAGATGTAGAGTTGCTTTAGAGCAATGTACTGATGAGTTCTTTGGAACTTATATTGAAGAAATGTACCGAAATGGTGCAGATGTAATGAATGTTGAGGGAACTCAATTATCTGATGCAATCGTAAACAGAGCAGTAACAGGTATCGCACAAGATGTAGTAAGATTAGCATGGGGTGGTGATGGCGCAACTGCAAATTATACTGCTCTTGATGGGTGGATGAAATTAATGGGTGCAGATGCAACTGTATTAGCAGCAAGAACTGAAAAAAGTGCAGTAGCACCTACAACACCTACAGCGGGTGAATCACTTTCTTTATTAAGAGAGATGTATGACAATGCTCCTGCAGCATTACAACAAGTTCCTGCAAAAGATAAGAAAATATTTGTATCTCCTAAGACTTACAATGCTTACTTATCAAACTTAGAAGGTACTTCTGCAGATTTAGCAATTACTAACCAACAAGATGGTGTATTAACTGTTAAGTTTAGAGGTGTTGAATTAGTAGCAATGTATGAGTGGGATACTATCTTAGCAGATACTGACCCTGCAATGTTCTTGAGAGGTGGTGTTAATGGTACAGAAGGTGCTTGTTACTGTGCAGTAGAGAACTTAATAATTGGTTCTGATGTAACTGACCCAGAAGGTTCTTTCAAAGTATTTTATGATGATTTAGAAGAAAAAATGTTCTTCAGAGGTTACTTCAAGTTAGGTGTACAATTCTTGTACCCTTCACTTGTTCAATGGGGAATCTTTTACTAAACAATAATGTAATAATAGAGGGGAGGTTAGTCCTCCTCTCTTAATTACTTTTAATAACTAATAAAATAATAAAAAAATGGCAATAGATACAGGTTTAGGTGTGGTATGTGGTGATTTACAAGCAACAGGTGGTATTTCTCAAATTATAATAAGAGAATGGGCTACTGCAGATGTAGTTACTTATGGTGCAGGTACAGCACACACTATTACAAATATTCAATCAGGTGGTGATGCTGCTTGGTTTGTTTATGAATTTAAAAATGAAGTACCTGCAATGACTATTACTGCAACAAAAGAAAATGGTTCAACTTCTTTTGAGTGTGGATTATCTTTTATGCTTCCTAATATTGATGCAACAAAATTTGAAGAATTAAAAAACTTTGAAAATGCTTGTATGATGGGGATGGTTTTAGATACTAATGGAAATTGGTGGGTTTTAGGTGCTAGTGCAAAATACGCTAACGAGGATGTTCAGGCAAAAAGCCAAACTTTCTTGAGTTTAACAGGATTTGAAGGTGGTACAGGTGCTGCTTATGCAGATGAGAATGGTATTACTATTAACTTAATGGCAAGACAATTTGAATTGCCAAGAGAGTATGCTGGTACTGTTACTGTTGATACTTCAGCATTAACTGCAACAACAGGAGCATAATAATTAAAGATATAGAAATAGGTTGGACTTTGTTCGTAAAAAGTTTAACAACATTTCCCTATTAATATCTTTTTTATAATATGTGTGATTGTAATGCGAAAAATATTGTAGATTTATCACACTTAAAAATATATACAGTTATGGCAGAATATAAAGCAAAATCATCATCAGGTACTTGTTACAAGAATGGTTTTAAAATTAAGTGGGCTACAGCAACTCAAGAGGAGTTAGCCTATGCTTATGAAGATTTAGGGATGACTACATTAGTAGAAAAATTATCAACTACAAAAACAAAAGATGAGCCAAAGAAAGCAACCAAAAAGAAAAAGTCAGGTAAAGAATCTTCAGACTCAAAAGAGTAATACTTTTGAATTTGGAGTTTTTAATTTAGCAATTCCTGAGCATATTGAAGAGCCTTTAGATTTAGCAAAAGTAAGAACTAAGTTTATTCCTTTTGGTACTAATAATCTATTCCCTCAGTATTTAGCAGAATTAAAGCGTAAATCTTCTACTCACAGAAGTGTATTAGCACAAAAGACTATCTTTACAAGTGGTGCTAAGTTTGTTACGAATAATGAAGATGTTAAAGAATACATCAAAGATGTAAATGCTGATGGAGAATCGTTAAGAGAGGTTTTTAAGAAATTAGCAGATGATTACTATTCATTTGGAAATGCCTATTTAGAGGGCGTATTATATGATGGTGGACTAAATCTATATCACATAGATGCAACTACTGTTAGAATGTCTAAAAACAAGAAAGAAGTATATGTACATCCTGATTGGGCTAAGTACAATAGTATGAAAGATAAATTATCTATCATTCCTATTTATCCTAAAGTGAAGGGAAGTAGATTTGTTGTTCAATTTAAGGATTACGAGCCTACATTCCAATTCTATGGTTTACCTGATTACATTGCTGCATTAGAGCATATTGCAGTTGATTATGAAATTGGTAAATGGAATCACACTAAATTCAAGAATGGATTTCAACCTTCAGCAATCGTTGAGATTAATGGAGATATGGGTGAAGAAGAAGCAAAGAAATTAGTAAGAGAAGCACAAAAGAAGTTTGTTGGAGATGGAAACAATGGTAAGATTATGTTCATTGTTAAGAATGGAGATACTTCAAGTGCTAATGTTCAAATTATCAAAGATGACCAAGAGGGTAGTTGGATAGACTTACAAAGAATAACTGACCAAAACATTGTAACTGCTCATAGATGGCAACCATCATTAAGTGGTTTAGTTAGTTCAGGTAAAATGAATAATACAGGTAGTGAGATTAGAATTGCTTATGATTTAGCAATGACTACTGTAATTAAAGATACTTCTGATTTATTGTTAAATGGGATTAGAGGGGTTTTATATAAAGAGTTAGGTTTCTTACCTGAAGAATTAGTGATTCACTATGAGCCACCAATTAGTTTTGCAACTCAGATTGACCCTAAACAAGTTCTTACTATTAACGAACAAAGAAGAATGTTAGATGAGGATTTACCAATGCTAGAGGAAGGTAATATGTTCTTAACTGATAGAGAGCAAATTATTGTAACTAGAGATGATGATGGTGATGGCAAGGGTGATGATGAAGTGGGAGATATGCAAGTAACTGAAATTGAAAAAGAATAACTATGGCAAATGTAAATCAATATATACCTTTAGTAACAGCAGCAGAAGTTATAAGTAATAGTTTTACTAATGCTAATACTGATACTGCTTTAATTTCTAATAGCACATTACTTCTTGCTGAGTTAGCACATTTAAAAGAAGCGATTGGTAAGAAGTTTTATGAGGAATTAAAAACACAACATAATAATGGTACTTTAACTACTGCAAATCAGACTCTAATGGATGATTTCCTAACAAGAACTTTGTGTTGGTTTGTTAGGTTTGAGGTAATAAATGAAGTTCAGAGTAATAGTAGTAGTGCAGGTATTGTACATAATATTGATGAGTTTGCTACTATTATAGACCCTTCTGAGTTAAATGCTTACAAACAAGACACTTACAGAAAGGCTGAGATATACTTAAAAGATATGTTAGATTATATGAATGATAGCGACCAGAGTGGTGATTATCCAACTTACGAATCTAACAAACCTTGTAATGATGATGTTTACAAGAATCATGGAATAATAATGTATGATAGTATATATTCAAGACCTACTAGAAATTATAATAGTTGGAAGGATAACTGTCCTTGTGATGATTGTTAAAATAAATATATAAATGGCTGCAAACGAACATAAAAATTTATCTAGTGCAAATAGACATAATCCAAAAGGTTTTGAAAATGCAACTAATGATACTATATTAGGTAAAAACGAAGGAAGTTCTGCAACAGGAACTGATGGCAACTTAGAGTGGCAAGGTAAGTCTTATATGGGTGTTACTAACTATAAGATGCAGGGGTTTACAACAGGTGCTACAAACTACTATTATGGAGAGGATATAGCAGATACTAAATCTCCTTATGAGATGGCTGTTAATTACGGGAATAGTACTGTCTCCTCAGGGAGTTTAACAGTATCTAATTTATTTAGAATAGGTCAAGGGTGTGTTATTCCTGAAATTGCTACTGTAACATCTATAAGTGGGTGGGTTACAAGTAGTGGAGGTTATGAGGTTACTATTGCTATCTGTAAGGCAACTCCAACAGCAGATGATACTACTGCTATTGTTCCTGTAGTTATTGATGAAATAACTGTAGCAGGTCTTAGTAGTAACAATAAAATGGTTAGAATAAATGAAACAACTATAACTACAGCAGCATTAGCAGCAGGAGATATTATATTCCCAATGATTAAAGAAGCAACAGGTGGTTCTACTATCTACATGAATCTAACTATACAAACAACTACATTCTAATGACAACAAAAGAAGAAATAGTATCAATGAAAAAAGACATAAGTTCAATAAATGAGAAGATGGATAATTTGGACACTAAATTAGACATGATTACAGAGAGATTACTAAATCCAGATAAAGGGGTTGCTGCTAGAGTGAATAGAAACACAGCAATGAGAAAGGTTTTAGTAAAAGCAATGTGGATGATTTATGCTATAACTTTAGGTTCATTGATAAAACTTTTTACAGAATAAAAAACAAATTAATAAACAAAATAAAATAAAATGAGTACAGATTTTGATACAGATAATACATTATTAATGATGCAATTAGGTAAAGGTGGTGGGACTGAGGTTTTCACTACTGCAGCACAAACAGGAAAAGATTGGTTTTGTGTGCATTTCCCAGTTGAATCTGTTGTTGCAAGTATTGCAGCAGATGGAGTAACAGGTGAGACTGCACTTCAAACGACACTTAGTGCCGGAACGACATTGTTCATGAATATCACAGCCATTACACTCACGAGTGGAATTGGAATAGGGTATAGAGATATATAAATAATATGTTAGGTTTAAAACAATCTTTAAGTTTAAGTTCTAATAGAGCATTAGGTGGTTGGACACCTGATAATGAAGGAACTGATTTAGTTGCTTGGTATAAAAACAAAGAAGGAATTACTTTAAATGGTTCTAATGTTTCTAGGTGGAATGACAGTTCTAGTAATGACCATAATATGGGACAAGAAACAGAAGAAAAACAACCTGCTTATAATGCTTCTACAGGTGCTTTAACTTTTGATAAAACCGCTTCACAAAGTTTACAGACTACTAGCCAAATAAGTATAAGTAGTGAATTTACTATTGGAGTAAGATTAAACCCTTCATCAGTAAATATAGTTGTTTTAGGTGATAACACTCAACCTGCTGAATTTTTAAAAATTATGACTACAACATCTTTAAGAGTATCAACAGATGGGTCTCTTGTTGATATTACTGTAAATGATGGAGATTTGACTGCTGACAATTATTTAGTAGTTACAAGAAATTCATCTAACCTAGTTAGTCTTTATATAAATGGAACTTTGCAAACTGATACAGAAACTTTAGCAGGAACAGTAGATATTGATGCGATAGGAGTAAGAAGAATTAATAATAATCCTTATGATGGAATTATAAAAGAGGTTCAAATATATCGCACCACAAGTTTAGCACTTACTAATAATGTAAACAACTACTTGTCAAACTTATAAAAAAATAAAAAATAAAAAAATATGGCAACAACAGTAACAGTACAAAATTTAACAGTAACAATAACAGAGCAATATACTCTAAATGGTGTGTCTTATGGTAACACAATGAACAAAACCTATACAGATAATGGTCAGGTATCTCAAAGAATTATGACTGTTTCAAGTAAAGGTGATGGAGGAGATTGGACAAATATATTGGCTTTATCAAATGCTGATGGTCAGGGTCAGGTAGTTAAGACAGAATACAAATACTTTAGAATAACTAATTTAGATGATACACATACATTGCATCTTAGAGTTTATAATGGTTCAGATTATGTTGCAGTTGAGGTTAATCCTGCAAGTAGTTTACTACTTATGGATGCAGGTATAGATTCTCCTACAGGAACAGGCGCTATAACATTTGCAGATATTGAAGCAATAGCAGGTCAATCATCTCACGCTAGTGAGTCTTTAGATGTTGAATTTATAATGGTTACTTCTTAATATGCCTTGCTACGAATGTGAAAATGGTAGTTGGAGGTTTGGCGAAACAGGAGGGTGTGATTATTCTAGTAAGTCAGAGTGTGAAACTGCTAATAAAGATTATTATGCAGCAGAAACTTATAATGACTACCCACAGGCAGCAACTAACAATGCTAAGAGGGCTATAAAGTATAAAGAAGAAAATGGTAGTGATTGTGGAACTCAAGTTGGATGGACTAGAGCAAGACAATTAGCCAACAGAGATAGTTTAAGTAGAGATACTATTGCTCGTATGGCTTCATTTAAAAGGCATCAACAACATAAAGATGTTCCTTATGATGAAGGATGTGGAGGTATTATGTGGGATGCTTGGGGAGGAGATGCAGGTGTAAATTGGGCTATAAAAAAGTTAAAACAAATTGACTCTGAAAATAAAATTAAAGAAGATTTTGAAAGTTTTTTTGAAGATATTATCAAGTCTATCAAAGACAACAAGTAAAATGACTTTAAAATACTTTAAAAGAAGTGAGTTTAACTGCAAGTGTGGTTGTAATACAAACCATATTGATAGTGATTTTTTAGAGATGATGGATAAAGCAAGAAGAATTGCAGGAGTTCCGTTCAGAGTAAATAGTGGGTTTAGATGTGAAAACCATCCACTATCTAAGAAAAACCCAACCTCATCTCATATTAAAGGAATTGCTGCTGATATACATTTTACTGATGGTAAAAACTTAGCACTAATAATGGGAGGATTAGGAGGTGCAGGATTTGAAAGATTTGGTATAGATTTTAAAAACAAATTTATCCATGCTGATTGTGATGAGCATAAAACAAACCCTTGTATCTGGGGTTATTAAACAGAATATTAACTAATTAAATATATATTATGAATTTTATTACAGAAAATTGGGTTGAGTTATTAATTGGATTAATGGCTTTTGCTAAAGTTATTACTAATTTAACTCCAACAGAAAAAGACAACAAGATTTTTGGATGGTTAGACACAATGATTGATGCGTTAGTGCCTAATTATACAAAAAAGAAATAATGGTACAGAAATGGATAGGGTCTATGCTAATGAAGGGAGGCATAACACCAATAACAGAATTGTTAAAAGCAGTAAAAGAACTTTTTACAGACACAAAAGGTAAGTGGAGTAGCAAAAGAACCATTAGTGGAGTGATAGTACTTGCTGCTAGTTTATACATTGAGAAAAATGGTATTGATACTAATTCTTTAATATTGACTGCATTAGGAGTTTTACCATTATGTTTTTCTGTATTTGAAAAAAATAAATGTAATTGTATTGGTAATTGTAAAAAATAATTATCTTTTCATCACTTAGGTAGGGTTGTGCCTATCTTTGTTTCATTGTTTATAGTTTTCAAGAGTGGGATGTTTAAAAACATCTCACTTTTGTATTATATAAGCCTTTTTTTTTGTATAATTGCATCATAACCAACACATAAAACTATGAAGAAATATGGTAAAAGACTTAGACTATCTAAAGAAGAAGTTGAGATGGTTTATGAGAACAGAGCAGAAAGCACAACAAACATTAATGGAAACACAGCATTAGATATACACCTTTCAGAGAGGGGTATAAAGAAAGATGATGTTGTAAGTGTAAAACATTGGCAATCTGCTAGTGGTGAATACAGATTTAGTATTGTAACCAAAGAAGATATAACTGCTAATGAAAATGATATGCTAGATAAGATTAGCGACTTCATTGAAAATCATTCACCTTACTATCCTTCAGTAAAAAGAGAAAACAAAGATGCTAATCATCTATTGGTAATAAATCCTGCAGACATACATATAGGTAAATATGCTAATGGAGTTGAAACTGGTGATGGTTATGATGTAGAGACTGCCTGTATGCGTGTTTTAGAAGGCTTACAAGGACTTATATACAAGGCAGAAGGCTTTGAGGTAGAAAGGATATTATTTTGCATAGGTAATGATGTTTTACATATTGATAATGTATATAATCAAACTACAGCAGGTACAGGTCAAGATGTAGATGGTAAGTGGTGGGAACATTTTGAGGTTGC
>Ga0115546_1001295_pt1 | contig 15625 bp, 15 predicted proteins | sample COGITO_mtgs_1004_FD_87186 | JGI IMG/M metagenome (GOLD analysis project Ga0115546, IMG submission 87186) | Pelagic marine microbial communities from North Sea - COGITO_mtgs_100413 | ecosystem: Environmental > Aquatic > Marine > Epipelagic | place: Germany:Helgoland, sampling site Kabeltonne...
AGCCGTTGTTCGCCTTGGTACGCTCAAATGGTGATACTCATCTCTCGATACCATTGGCGCTCGTCTTATGTATTTTGCCATTCTTTTTAGCCTCTTTGACTTGGAAATACATTGAAGCGCCATTTCGAAATCGCCATTTTTTGAGCCAGAAACAAGTGTTTATTTTAAGCTTTGCAGTACTGGCAGGACTTGCAACTATAGGTGTTGTTGGTCATGTAAAAGAGGGTAATGTCTGGCGCTTTTCCGTGGATCAAATGGAAGTTGTTGGGTATAAGACTCCAAGAGACAGTTATGTTTGGCGACAGAAAAAAGCTATAGAGAAGGGCGAATTTGCAGCAGCTGCAAGTTTTAAATTATTGGTGGTTGGAGATAGCAATTCAGGTGATTTTATCAATAGCCTTTATACCCAGACTTTAGCTGATGGTGTGGATATACGATCAATCACTATGAGGTCAGAATGTGGTACTTTATTCTTAAAACCTGAACGCCTGCGGGAGTTCATCCATGTTCAAGACCATGTGAAGTGTACTGAACAGTGGCAAATGACGCCGCAAAAAATGACGCTTTTACAACAGGCTGATTTAATTGTGCTCGCTGCAGCCTGGAAAGATTGGCAGCTGCCCTTGTTAGAAGCAAGCTTTGCGGCTCTTACTGAGATTGCGGGTGACCAATTTATTGTGTTTGGTACAAAGCACTTTAATTTTAATGCCAAACAGCTTGTGCAGATGTCTACAAGTGAACGTCATAATTCGCTATTGGTGCCTCAACAATTTGATCTCAAAATGAACGCCGAGCTTGAGAGATTGGTCGGTGACCGATTTATGAATCCATATTCATTTTTTTGTGGTTTTAAAACTTGTAATTTGTTCTCAGAAACCAATCAAATCTTGACATTTGACGGCTTTCATTTAACACCAGCTGGTGCTCAGAAGACGGGGCGTTTTTTAGCGCAAGATCCTCGATTAAGCTCTTTGTTCAATTAGTCGGATCTGATCAATGCCAACTTTTTAAGGAGCTGGGATAGTGCAATTTAGAAAAGACATTAACGGATTGCGAGCAATTGCTGTTATCGCTGTGGTCATTTTTCATATTCAACCAAGTTGGTTGCCTGGTGGATTTGTTGGTGTTGATGTATTTTTTGTGATCTCTGGCTTTTTAATGACATCAATCATTATGCGAGGAATCGAAGCCCAGAACTTTTCGTATGGTCGGTTTTTTTTAGCGCGTGCCACGCGGATTGTGCCAGCTATTGCTGTATTATGCCTGGTGCTTTTAGTCAGTGGTTGGTGGTTTTTACTTAATCTAGAGTACAAAAAATTAGCATTTCATAGTTTGAGTAGCACTACTTTTTTTTCAAATTTTGTCTACTGGAGCGAGTCAAGTTATTTCGATGCTAGCTCGCTTGAAAAATGGCTACTTCACAGCTGGTCGTTGTCTGTTGAATGGCAATTTTATATGACGTATCCGCTTGCACTCGTGCTCTTGCGAAAAGTGTGTACTTTAAGGCAATTAAAAACTATTTTTATTGTGGTGCTCGGCATGGGAATGCTGTTGTCAGCTTTCTCATCATCAGCCTATCCTACACCTGCTTATTTTCTTCTACCAACGAGAGCTTGGGAGATGATGTTTGGTGGTTTAGCCTATTTTTTCCCGTTGCAGCTCAGTATTAATCGGAAAATATGGCTTGAGCGAGCTGGATTACTGGCAATCGTTGCTGCAGTCATGTTAATAACAGAGCATATTCCTTGGCCGGGAATAGCAGCACTACTGCCTGTGGCTGGGACTTTACTTGTGCTGCTCGCTCAGCGAGACAGTATTGTCACCAGTAATAGAGTATTTCAAGCATTGGGCACCTGGTCATATTCTATTTATTTATGGCACTGGCCAATTGTGGTCGCTATTTATCAATATGCATCGCCAACTTTGGCATTGAGTCTTGGTGCTATGGGACTTTCTGTATTTTTGGGTTGGTTATCCTACACCTTTGTTGAGCAGAAATGTCGATCATACCGTGGGACGGGGCTTATTTTTGGCGCTGCAGTTCTGGTGTCGAGCATTGTGTATTTGAACGATGGTAATTTTGCTGTGCGAGCTCAGTCCACAAGTGAGAAGAATCAAATCATCGAGCATTATTCTGATTATACAATGGACAAGGGTGGTTGGTTTGATTTGTGTAATTCAAAAAATCAACAGCGTCTAACCGGGTCATTTGCAATTAGCCCTAAATGCAACAAGGCTAGCCATGGTCAAAAGGGCGGTTTGTTTTTTTGGGGTGATTCTTTTGTTGGCGCAGTGGCCCCTGGTGTAAGAGCGGCAGTGCCTAAAGATGTGCCAGTCTATCAAATGACCTCATCTGGTTGCGCGCCAAAAATTGAGAACTCATCACCTGCGCTTAAAGACCTTGATGAACACTGCGTATATTCGAATCGGCTGGCCTTGAAGAGTATTAAAGCGATTAAACCCGACGTGGTTATATTAGGCCAATCAAAAAACCACGAAGCAACTAATTGGGCTGAAATTGGTGCTGAGCTTGCAAAGCAAGGCGTACCGGAAGTGTTGGTATTAGGGCCGGTGCCACAATGGAGTCCGTCTTTACCAAGCATTTATACGAAGCGTCATTTTGGCGAGCGGTATATTCAAGACTTTAGTTTTGATCTTGAAATGTCAAAGAGCAATACGCAGTTAGAACAACAGCTAGCAACAAATTCAAATGTAGAATTTGTTGATCTGATGGCAAGGCTATGTAAAATGGAAAAGTTCAATCCAGAAGCTTTAGATTCAGCGTCTTTGGACTCAGACCTATTTCCTAAATGTAAAGTTAAGGTTGGAGATGAGCTCATGAGTTTTGACTATGGTCATTTTACAGCGGCCGGATCTCGTTACGTTGCGAAAAAAGTGCTCATACCTAAATTGGAATATTGGTACAAAAAGAGCTAGCTTAACTTTTGCACCTAGCTTAGATTTTTAAGCTCAGTTGCTAACAGCTTTATACCTTGCTCAACCTTATTAAATGGTTGAGCGTACGAGATTCGAATACACTCGTGTTTATGCGGCCAATGAATGTCTAAGCCTGGAAAAAAATGATGGCCAGCAACGATCAGCATGCCTCGATTTTTTAAGCGCTCATACAGTTTTTGGCAACTAATACTGAGCTTTGGAAACCACAGCCACAAGAAAATAGCCCCTTCCGGTTGGTGGACACGGTAATCAATGCCCTCTAAGTAATGATCAATAGCGTCTAGTGCTTGTTGCATTTTTTTCAGATAAAACGGTTTAATTTGAGTGCGGCAAAGCTCTAAAAGACTGGAATCTTTCAAGCTATCTCGAACCAGGTAAGGCCCTATATTACCGCAGGCAAGGCTCGTAACAGTATTGGCATGAGTGAATGCAGCGATGATCTCTGGTTCTGCCACTAAAATACCCGTTCTAACGCCAGGTAAACCAAGCTTGGATAAACTCAACACTAAAATAGTATTATTGCTAAAAAATGGCGATGCTGGACTAAAAACTAAGTCTGGAAAGGGTAGGCCGTAAGCGCCATCAATTATTAACGGCACTGAGTGAGTGCTGGCAAGCTCATTAAGCTTTATCAGCTCTTGGTCGGTAATCATATTGCCTGTAGGGTTGGTTGGCCTGGACACGCACAGTGCCGCAGTCAAGTTTTGATCTATGTGCAGGTTTTCAAAGTCCACTTGGTATTTAAAACGATTCTGACCTATAACCTCAATTTTTGGTAAATTTGCTTTGAAGATTGAACCTTGCAACCCGGCATCAGTATAGCCAATGTACTCAGGCACAAGTGGTAAATGGATATGACGAGTGACGCTTTGATTATTCTCTTGAGTCTCGCCGGCTAGCATATTGAACAGCATAAAAAATATCGACTGGCTGCCGTTGGCAATTGCAATATTCTCTGCTGTTAATGATTTGCCCAACAGTTGACTCAGCATTTGTGCCATGGATATTCGAAAATCTCGATCACCTTGTGGTGACTGGTAAACACCTAAGCAGGCATGTAGCCAATCTGGATCTTGTGCTTGTGCAATGAGTTTTTGTTGAAAAAAATGCTCAACTTCAAGGATTTGACCTGGATTACCACCACCCATAAAAATTAACTCTGGGTTTTCGTTTAAAGCGATTCCGAGATCATCCATTAGGCCCACGATACCTGCACCTTGACTAAAACGTCGACCAAAATTCGAATACTGAATTGGTTTTTTCACATAACCTCACTTTTCATTGTCTGTTTTGATCTGCGCTTTCTCACGCTTAAAGCCACACAGATTTAGCTATGGTATCAGTTTTTACGGCCTTATTTTTTTATAAAGCTGCTGCTCGATATATAGTCGCTGGCGCGCCTTGATTAAAGCAAAATTCAAAACACTTTTTACACCTAAATTCATAACGCTATGGGTATAGATTGTATAAAGTTGTGACAGAGGCCATGTTTTTCGTTTGAGGTTCAGTATAGTGTGGATACTTAATAAAAATGAGGTAAAAGCGATGAAGCGGGTGCAAGGGTTTACCCTTATAGAGGTATTAGGAGCGTTACTTGTTTTGAGTACGCTTATGCTTGGCGTTGCCAAAGCTTATCTTTGGGTGATGTATGAAACTCAACAACTTACTCTTAAAAATCAAGTGCTGATGATTATTAAGGAACTTGTGCATCGTCAACAGCGTAATACAACACAAGCGTATTTTGTGCAGACGTATTGGTCTGAGATCTCGTCTCGATCTCCATATGATTGCGCGGTTCAACAGTCTTGCACAAGTCAACAATTGCGAGATTTTGACATCGCGTGGGCCAGGACAGCTTTAACGACCCTCACGTCTCAGGCGCAAACTCAGATACAACCATGCAGTCAGAGAGAGCGCTTATGTTTAGAGGTCAGTGTGCCTAATCTTGTAACAGGCGCAACATCAGCGTCGTCAGCCGTGCCTAAAGTGGCCTGGCAGTTTAGTGTGGGGCCCTTATCATGAGTTCCATAGCTCAAGGTCCACAAGGCTTCACGCTTATAGAATTAGTAATTGCTTCCTTTTTAGGCAGTGTATTGATTTTAGCTGCTGTTTCTATAGTGCAGATACAACTAGCGACTGGCACCAAAATACGAGCGCACAGCCGTGCTGAAGTTCAAGCTAAAATTATTATGGGCATCATTGGCAAGAGTTTGCAGCGACTGCAGTTACCAGTTGGAGACTCATCTATCGTTACAAGTCCTACAGGTTTTGATCTTGAATATACTGCAGGCGCAATGACGGACAATTGCTTAGGCACTCAAGCCTTGCCTGGATCGATGGTGCAAGAACAAGTATGGCTGGACAACAATAGACTGTACTGTGCAAGCCAATATCAAGATTTGCAATCTAGGCCAAGACGAGATCGCCAGCCATTAGCGAACCAAATAACTGCATTTCAGGTGTCATTAATTCGCTCAAATGGTGATCGAATTGACGCTATTGATATTCACTTTGAACAGACTTTAAAAGGGCAGTCATTCCCGAAACTTAATGCCCAACGTTTTTTTATAGGCTCACCACAAAGTACTAACACTTTAGAAGTAAGCCTATGAAAAAAGATCAGCAAGGCTATGTGTTGCCAATTGTGATGGTTATGGCGCTTGCTATTTCTAGCGTTTTGGCGTTTGACTTACATGGCTTACAAGCTCAAGCAACACTGCAAAAAGTCGTGACAACAAAAGTGGAAACTGAATTGGCGATGATGGTTGAGGCGGATATTTTTATGCGCACCCTGAATGAAGGAGTGCTGCAATCATGCCAGTCACAAACTCTTGACACATGTGCTACGCGATTAAGTATTAATCAGGAGGCTCAGGACATTCAAATTGAAGTTCAAATCTGCGCTGAGCTACCCAGTGCAGTGTGTGAAAATCTGATATATGGAGTAGGGGTGCTTGTGATAACCGCTTCGCAGCCATTACCGCTTACTCGCTACGCCTATCTTTCAAATCTACCCGAGTCAGCGTCGATTTTTAGGAGTCAACTTGTACCTCAGCTTTAAACATCAATTAACAGGTTGGACTTTGATAGAGCTTTTGGTTGTAGTGGTGATCATCGGTTTACTAGCAACATTTGCAGTGCCCCAACTTCGAATTATACAAGACCGTGCAGCGTCAATGCAGCATCGACAGCTTTTAATGGAGGCTTTAGCAAGCGTTCAATTAAGTCAGTTGGAACCACAAGCGGCGTGTGATGAGTTTGGACAACGACAAAACACTTTAACAGGCGCGCCAATACTGCTGACCTGCTATTCGACTGAGTACGATGAAATTTTTATTCAAACGGAGCAATCCGATAGCGCCTTATTGCTATCAAGCGTCCACGGATTCTTATATGTTAACACGCCCTAGCTCCGCATACTTTATACTTTGATAGGTTGTCACTGACTGAACCGATCATCGTATACAACATTATTTCTTGGCACTGTTCGCGAAACTAAGTGCTTTTAAAATATTAAGAGCCTCGTACATTTGATAGTCACTTTCCGCAAGGGTTGCTTTGTCTTTACCCTTTTTAGTCGTGGCTTCTTTGTCATTTTCATTTGAGAGATGGCCAGTTAAATCAGCTTCGCGATATTCATTATCATTGTCCACACGAGTTACTTTGGCGTATTCGATTTCGATATCTGGCACTATACCTTTGGCTTGTATAGAAGTACCGTTTGGTGTGTAATATCTTGCCGTGGTTAATTTAAGGGCTTTGTCTTCTGCAAGAGGTAAAACAGTTTGCACGCTGCCTTTACCGAAGGTGGTTTTACCCACAATAATTGCTCGCTCGTGATCTTTTAAGGCACCTGCGACGATTTCAGACGCAGATGCTGAACCAGAGTTCACCAAGACTACAATTGGTATGCCTTTGAGTGCGTCGCCAGGTGTAGCGGCAAATTCAATTTCAGCATTTTCTATTCGGCCTTTGGTATACACAATCAGACCAGATTCCACGAAAAGATCGGTGACTGCAACCGCAGCTTGCAAAACTCCACCTGGGTTGTTGCGTAGATCAAGTAATAAGCCTTTCATGGGGGGCTTATCTTTAGTCTTTTTAAGTTTTTCGATATGTTTAGCAAGATCTTCGCCAGTATGAACTTGGAACTGAGAAATTCGAATATAACCGAAATCGTCGTCAAGTCGATTTGAGCGTACACTTTTAACTTGAATAACATCTCGAGTCACTGTGATTTCTAAAGGTTTACTTTCACCTTCACGGATAATTGTTAAAATGATGGGTGTACCTGGCTTGCCTCGCATCATGGCTACGGCTTCCGCTAGACCTAAACCTTTTACTGCAGTTTTATCAAGCTTCACAATAACATCACCAGCGAGTACGCCAGCTTTCATGGCAGGGGTGTCGTCAATAGGGCTAATGACCTTAACAAAACCATCTTCCATGCCGACTTCAATGCCTAAACCGCCAAACTCACCAGTAGTGTTTACCTGTAAATCTGCAAAGTCTTTTGGACCAAGATAGGCCGAGTGAGGATCTAATTCACTTAACATACCTCGAATGGCATTTTCAAATAATGTTTCGTCATCTACTTCTTCTACATAATCTTTTTTAATTCGATCCCAGATATCGACAAAAGTACGTACATCTTCGATGGGTAATGTGGCCTTTAATGACTCTTGAAGTTCTGCTTCTGCTTTAGTTGAGCTGTCGGCAAAAACAGAACTACTGTAAAAGCCAAGACTCAAACAGCCTAGACCGATAACACCGCAAATAGCACTTTGAAGACTTAATCTAGGGTTGGGCATGAACTTACTCCTTGAGGGGGTATGATATCTAATGGCGAATTGGTTTTAGCCAGCTTAAGGGGTTAAGTGCTTGGCTATTTTCTCGTATTTCGAAGTATAACCCTTTTATGGGCATTGTACTGATTTCATCTGGATTAAAGGTGGCAATTGTAGTTCGTGTAGAAACCCAGTCCCCTGGCTGTTTTAAAAGCGCAGTTGAGTGGCCATACAGTGAAAAAAATCCTTGGCCATGATCAACTATGGTTAATAGCCCATAGCCTAGTAGCCAGTCAGCGAACACAATATGCCCCTCAGCAATTGATTTTACATCTTGAGATTTCGTTTGGCCCGGTAAGATCCAAATACCTTGCCAAGTGCCAATACCATCAAGTTTTGGTGTATTAAACGAAGACTTAAGTTTACCCTCAAATGGTAGTGGTAATTTGCCTTTGAGGTTGGCGAAGCCTTGTTGACTGGCGTCGTCAATTTCCTCTTGAATAATGAGATCTTGCAGCAACGTTTCAAGCACTGATGCTCTTTTTTGCATTTGTTGAAGGCTGAGTTTAGTTTTAGAGATAGATGAATGCGCCTGGTTTTTTGATTGCGTAAGGCGAGTTTGCAGTGAGGTCTGTTGGCGATTAAGGGCCGCAAGCTTTTGCTCTTGGGCTTTAAGCTCTTGCTGATGTAGCGTTTGCAACTTTTGCAAAGTGTTAAGCTCGTTTTGATCATCTTGGATCATTTGCATTCGAGTCTGACGAGCGAAGTGAATTTGCTGATGATATTTTAGCAATCTGGCGGTGTCACTTGGCGAGTCACCACTTAGCACAAGTTTTAGCGAGGAGTCTTGACCATGTTTATAGGTATTTTGCAATTGTGTTTTAATCCATAGCTGATGTTGAACCATTTGTGCCTGGGCTTCTTCTATATCACTGTTAGTTTTACGTACATCATCTTTTAACGCTTGAGATTTTGCTTGAGTTTGGCGCTGCTGTTTTTGATTAATGCTGAGCGCTTTTTGAGCTTGGCCTAGTTGACGCTCAGTACTGCTCGCCACAGCATTTAGTTTTTGCAATTGTTTGTTGGCTGCTTTGATTTTTGCTCGCATTTGATCAATATTTTGTTGAGTTTGCGCTTTGCTTGGCGCTGACTCAATCTCAACTGTACCCGGCCTGTAGTCTTGTACTGCACCACCGGTTTGGCTAATCCCAAAGCCCCATAGCAGGCTTATAAAAATAACATGCTTTTTAGCAACGGAAGTGACAGCGTTCATTGAAAATCCTATATTGAGTCGTGCAAATGCAAAGCTGTGAAAGAGTATAGCACCTCAAAAGCTAAAGCACTTTAAGGAGACACCGCCCGGTCATTTGTGGCGGCTGCTCAATGTTCATAAGATAGAGTAGTGTGGGTGCCAGGTCAGATAACCTTGGATTGGCGACAGTTTGCCATTGTACAGGTCGCGGGCCTACGTATATAAGTGGTACAGGTTGATTAGTGTGGGCTGTATGTGGTTGGCCGGTGTGGCTGTCTTGCATAAGCTCTGCATTGCCGTGATCTGCTGTAATGAGAGCTTGGCCATTAACACGTTTTAGACTTTGCACGACCTGCTCTAAACTCTTATCTATAGCCTCAATAGCCAGTATTGCAGCGTCGTAATCACCTGTGTGACCAACCATATCGGCGTTGGCAAAATTACAAATAATAAGCCCATACTCACCAGTCTCAATGGCATTGCATAATTGTAAAGTGAGTTCTGTTAAGCTCATTGCTGGCGCGAGGTCATAGGTCCGAACTTTTGGCGAAGGTATTAAAACTCGTGATTCCAATGGAAATGGTTCATCTCGTCCAGCGTTCATAAAAAATGTAACATGTGCATATTTTTCTGTTTCTGCAAGACGAAGTTGAGGGATTTGCTGCTGAGCTAAAACTTCGCCTAAAGTATTGTCTGGATTACTGCTTGGAAATGCCACTTGCGCTTTAAGCGTGCTGGAATATTGCGTCATTGTAATGAAATTGCCTAATTTTGCCGGTTGCCCACGATCAAAGTCATTAAATGTTGGATTGGACAAGGCTGCGCTCAACTCTTGAGCACGGTCAGAGCGAAAGTTAGCAAAAATGACCACATCATCTTCTTGTATGCCCTGGTAATTTTCGTCTGTTTGCGTCATAGGCACAAATTCATCAGTTAGATCTTGTTGATATGCAATGTGTAAACCGTCATGGGCCGATGCAGCCTGGGCGGAAAATTGGCCATGCATAATACCGTTAAAGGCGCTGGCAACTCGATCCCAGCGTTGATCACGATCCATGGCATAAAAACGTCCACAAATACTGGCAATACTAACGCTTTGGGATTCATTGCTGAGCGCTTTGCATTGCTTTTCAAGCGCGGTGATTGAGGGTTGCGCACTTTTTGGTGGTGTGTCTCGACCATCGAGAAAAGCGTGCACGTGGATTTGTTTAACGCCAATTTTTGCGCTTAAATCGACTAGGGCGCGAATATGATCCTCGTGGCTATGCACGCCACCAGGTGAAAGCAAGCCTAATATATGCACAGCTTTACCTTGGCTTACAGCTTGTTTGAGTCCGTGATTTATCACAGGATTACAAGTAAACTCACCATCAGCAATAGCCTTTGAAATTCTCGTGAAATCTTGGTAGACAATGCGACCAGCGCCTATATTCATGTGGCCAACTTCAGAGTTCCCCATTTGACCTGACGGTAAGCCCACATCTTCGCCAGAGGCTTGAATAGCTTGTCCACAGTTCTGCCATAGGTGATCAAAATTTGGTGTTTTGGCGTTGTGAATAGCATTGAACTCGCTTTTTTCACGAAGGCCGTAACCATCGAGTATAAGTAAAAGTGTGGTAGTACGGGCTTGATTATGTTGAGAATTCATATTTTAAATTCCTTTGGTGGAAACTTGGGGCGTAGAAGACTGGGTAAAGACTGGTGTATACTCTGCCCATTGTATCTCAAAATCGGATGTCTTAAAAAGGAATGACCTGTGGATTTTACGCGATTATTTGAATTTGTGACCAATCATTGGCAATTGGTTGGGGCTTTTGTGGGAGCAGTGGGTGGGTTAGTTGTCCATGAAACTCGCAAGCAGGGCCAGTCCGTGAACCCGGCGCAAGTGGTGAAGTTTGTCAATCAGTCTGACGCTATCATTGTCGATGTACGTGATACCAAGGAGTTTCGCCAGGGCCATATTACAGGCGCTCAAAACATTCCTTTCGCCGAGCTAAAAGATCGAATACCCGAGTTAGAACAGCAAAAACAGCAGCCGGTTATTCTGGTGTGCGGCGTTGGTCATTACGCTGGTGCAGCTGGCAAGCTTTTAGGCCAAGCAGGTTTTAAACAAGTGTTACGTTTGTCTGGTGGCGTTGGTGCATGGTCAGCGCAAGGTTTACCGTTGGTCAAAGCTAAGTAGTCACTAGCTCAAGATGGCTGCGCTTGATATTTGTACGACTAAACTCGTAAGAAAAAACAGTGCTGGAAGTGTGAGAGTATGGAGAAAAGTATGATAGACATATCAAAAGGTGTGGTGGTTTTTTCATCTGATTATTGCCCGTTTTGTGTTCGAGCAAAACAGCTCTTTCAGAAAAAGAATATTAGTTTTGAAGAAGCCCGAGTTGATGGTAACTCGGGGTTGAAGCAACAGATGATTGAAGCTGCTGGACGGACTTCAGTGCCACAAATTTGGATACATGGTGAGCACGTTGGTGGTTGCGATGACCTTTTCGCACTTGAAAAATCTGGCAAACTAGATGATATGCTTGCTCAGCCGTAAAAAATCATCAGAGTACTTACCACGTTTTTATTTAACTTATTTTGAGGAGGCCTTATGGCTGAAGAAAAAGCACCGGTTCAAGAGTTTGATTTACGACGAATTTACATAAAAGATCTTTCATTTGAGTCGCCAAGTGCACCTGGAGTCTTTACAAAAGAGTGGAAACCAACCATTAATCTTGATTTAAACAATAAATCCACTCAAGTTGGTGACGATCAATATGAAGTCTTGTTAGCAATTACCATTACAGCAACTAATGGCGAAGGTTCGGAACCGGCCTTTATTGTTGAAGTCCAGCAAGGGGGGCTTTTTTATGCCAAAGGCTTTGATGATATTGCTCTACAGCAATTGCTTGGCGCCTACTGTCCGTCAGTTTTATTTCCCTATGCTCGAGAAGCAGTATCCGATGTGGTCAGCAAGGGGGGGTTTCCTCAATTATTGCTAACACCACTTAATTTTGATCGACTTTATGCTCAGGCTAAAGAACGGCAAAATGCAGCGGTGGACGCGAAGGCCAATAACGATGAGGGGCCAGCTGGCCGACATCTAAGTTAATGGGACTTAATGTTGAATTAGGTGCTCGCACCTATCCTATTCATATTGGCAGTGGGTTGCTCGAGGATCCTAGCGTTTTAAAGTCTGTTATTAGCGGCCAGCAAGTGATGATCGTGACCAATCAGACCATCGCTCAGTACTACTTGCAGCCTTTGCTCACTTGCTTATCTCAAAGTAATCTGCAAACACTTGATACCTGTCTCTTGCCAGAGGGTGAAGCCTTTAAAACACTTGAGACTGTGAATAGTATTTACAGTCAGTTGCTTGAGGCAGGACATACCCGGCAAACTCAATTGATTGCGCTTGGCGGCGGTGTGATTGGGGATATGACAGGTTTTGCAGCGGCAACTTACCAACGAGGTGTTGATTTTATACAAATACCAACCACCTTGTTGGCACAAGTTGATTCCAGCGTTGGTGGTAAAACCGGGGTGAATCATCTTCTTGGTAAGAACATGATAGGTGCTTTTTATCAGCCTCGCGGTGTGATTATTGATACCGACACCCTGGCAACTCTTCCAAGGCGAGAAATTAGCGCGGGCCTGGCAGAAGTTGTCAAATATGCGCTGCTCGGTGATGAGACTTTTTTAGAGTGGATAGAAGCTAATGCAGCTGGGCTTGTTGCGCTGGACACACAAGTCATTGCTCATGCTATTACTCGATCTTGCCGTATGAAAGCCGATATTGTAGCGCAAGATGAGCACGAATCAGGTATTAGAGCCCTATTAAACTTAGGTCATACGTTTGGCCATGCTATCGAAAGCCATTTAGGGTATGGGCAATGGTTGCACGGTGAAGCGGTCGGGCTCGGTTTACTGATGGCTGCAGACTTATCTTGGCGGCTTGGCGCCATCACTCAAGTGGACGTTATTAGGGTTCGTAAGATTTTAGATACGTTACATCTACCAACTGTTCGACCTGACGCTATGACCTCGGATGATTTTATACGCTATATGTCGCGTGATAAGAAAGTCATTAATCAAAAGCTCAGGTTTATTGTGTTTAAATCCATTGGTGATGCCATTATCATAGATGATGTGCCAATGTCTATTTTAGATGCTACGTTAAAGGCAAAGACTTTTGGTGTTTAAACTCAAGGAGGGGCGTGATGAAGTCAGAGCTAGAAGAGAGGCCTGTGGACAGTAGTGATGACAGCAGTAGCGATGTACAAACAGTAAACGTGATTGCAAGCAAGTCAGAATGCGAAACCGAAAAATTGTATGATGAAGCGCCTGTGAGTATTTCAAGTTTTGCCACCGCCTCTCGCCATCAGTTTTTTGAAGGGGCGGATCGAGGTCAGATTCTTGATGTATTGCCTTTATTGCATTTTGAAGACAAAAATTGCGTTCTTATAGAAGCAGAACGTGGCTATGGTAAAACCAGTTTAGCCCATCAGATTTTTCATCAATCAAAAGATCTTGCCACCGAAGACAGTCAAACTACGATTATTCTTCGCGGAAGTGAAGTTGAGCACGAAGACGATTCAATTGTACTGGCGTATTTGGCAAAGCAGTTTCGGATTCCAGTAGAAGCAAGGCAAAAAATTGACGATGGTATTAGCTTGGCCGGTCAATACCAGCAGTTTTTGCAAACAACAGCAATCGAAAAATCCATCGTTGTTGTTGATGATGCTCAACAAATGTCCTCCATAGCTGTCACGCTTTTTATCGAATTCATTTCTCAAATGCCGCGAAATAAAATTCAACTTATTTTGCTTGCCATACCATCCGCTCATGTTTTATTGGCAGATTCTGAGTTACAGGACTATCTTAGAGAATACGGCCATTGTGTTGTGCTTCGAGCCTACAATTCTCGTGAGACTGCTGAATATGTACGGTTTCTTCTTATAGGTTCAGAGCGTGAGTCGGTACATCTAAGCCGTCAAGCTATGAGTCGTATTTATCAGATGAGTGCAGGCGTACCCTCGAGAATAAACGAAGCTTTAGTGTATGCCTTGCAAGATTATGACCAGCAACCTTCGGGTCAAAACAGAAAAAGGGGTATAGTTGTGCCAAAATGGCATCTAGTGTCGTTAAGTTTAGTAGCGGCTGGTGTGTTAGCACTGATTATTTTTGGAAATCCAGAGCCTAAGAGTGAGGCTCGTTTTTCTGAAACAATTCGACCCTTGTCCGATGCAGATGATGAGGACTTACCGGCAAATAGCCGTTCACCACAGATTCGATTTTCTGATGCGCAAGCTCCAAGACCATTAAATAACCAGCGCCAACTTGAGGATAGATCTGAACTAGAAATAGGCCGTACTCGAGAGAACCCAAGTCCTGCTCAATCGAACGATCAAGTAACCGCTGTAAGTCAATCAGCGTCAGAGTCCGGCTCTGCACCAGTGGACCTTGAACATGAGCCTCGCGAGCAAGTATCTCTTGAGGCCCGTATTGCAAAGCTTAAAGCCCAGCGAGCTCAACAAGCAGAGCCTAGGACCGTGCCAACGCAAACTATGGCACCACCACCAGCACCAGTATCGGCACCTACTGCGGTGGCAAGCGCGGCATCAATAGCTGGTATGCCTGGCAGTGCGCAACCGACTTCAGAGTCAACGCCAAAAGATGCTGCGTGGGTTAAATCTATGTCAGCTGACCGATATACTTTACAGCTACTTGGTGGCGCAAATAAGTCTGCTATTGAAAGCTTTGTCAAACAAAATGGCTCATATCGAAAAATGGGTTATTTTGAAACAAGTCATCAAGGTAAGCCATGGTATGTAGTGGTCTACGGCGATTTTTCATCACGAGCTCAAGCTGTGGCAGCAGTCGGTAATTTACCGGCACAATTAAAGTCCTCAAATCCATGGCCACGATCTGCGGCTGATGTTCAATCGAAAATGCGGTAGGCGCTCTAAATAAAATTGAAGAGTTATGTAATAAATCCATGCGTTGGACGACTAAAGTGTACTGATCTCGAAAAAGATAGATAATAGTTTAAAGTTGGGTGAGTGTTCGTAGCTTATTTAACTTTTGGTTGATACACTTATAAGCAAGTGATAGCTTTTTGCTTTGCTTGTTTTTATAGGGCTTATAATAACGTACAGGAGACACTTCATGTCTAATCAAAAAAACGCACTTTCTTCGATCATTTCAGCAGCTTTAGTCGCTTCGGCTTTCGGTGCTGTTTCCGCTCATGCTACGGATAACCCGTTTACATCAGTCTCTATAATTGACGGTGTACAAGTAGCAGGCATGGAAGGTAAGTGTGGAGAAGGCAAATGTGGTGCTGGAGAGTCAGATCCTATTACAGAAGGTGAGGGCAAGGACGGCGAAGGTAAGTGTGGCGAAGCAATGGATAAAAAAGGTGCTCACAAAGGCGAAGACCATAAAGATGGTGAAGGCAAGTGTGGTGAAGGTAAGTGCGGTAGTATGTAATGAGTTCCCTTGCTGCTTCTTTTACAGGTGTAGGACTTGGCATTTGCCGAGGCCTTTTACAACCTATAACTGAGTATCTCGATCAGCTGGGTGAAGCAGCACCGGCTTTTGATTTTTTTGAAGTAGCGCCGGAAAATTGGATAGGCTGGGGTGG
>Ga0115546_1001303_pt1 | contig 15585 bp, 6 predicted proteins | sample COGITO_mtgs_1004_FD_87186 | JGI IMG/M metagenome (GOLD analysis project Ga0115546, IMG submission 87186) | Pelagic marine microbial communities from North Sea - COGITO_mtgs_100413 | ecosystem: Environmental > Aquatic > Marine > Epipelagic | place: Germany:Helgoland, sampling site Kabeltonne...
ATCTGCTCAGCTTGCTTCAACACATTTTTCAAAATCGTGCGACAGCATGCTTCAAACGGCTCACCGACCAGATGCAAGTCGCTGGCAAACCAGACAATCTCAGAGTTCCACGGCAGCACAGTCGCACTGTCCGGATCGGGCAGAGTACCGACTTCATCATCATTAATTTGCTGAGGTACGCCGTCTAGAGCCGCTCCGGTAAATAGCTCAGATCCATGCATCATGCGGTCGAAGTGACGCATCGGCACCACTTTGCCCTTGCACATGCCATGGATATCGACAAAGCTCGCCATCGCATACTTCACGCCCTGCGCTTGCAGCGTATTTTGCAGCGACTGAAGCTCAGGAGAGAGTGGCTGAATACTGGGGAAAACCATAGTAGCTGCCTTGATAGGTAAGGTAAAAAAATTAGGCGGCGTTAGAAAACTGCTCCGAACCCTGAAGATACGGCTGCATCTGCATTTTCATCTCCGCATCGGTGGATCAGTTTGAGCACCTGTTTCTAAACAGCATGCAGGATTTACTATCGTAAAACTGTTCAATAGCCGACTGAAACTTAACCTTGAATATGTGTGATCCGGCTCACGGTTTATAGACAATTGTTGCAGCGCTTCTCACAACAAAGATTCCGTAGCAGAAACTACAAAAGCTATCAGCCTGTACTGTTCTATTAAGCGCTTACGAAGCCACGACCAATCTACGCTTCGTTTTGCGGGTGAGCTGGCTTAATCGCCTGCTGCCTTGGAATTTGGATAGTGAACTCAGTGCCTTGATCTGGCTGACAGATGCAGCGGAGGTTGCCCTGATGATGCTGGGTGATAATTTGATAGCTAATAGACATTCCTAACCCGGTGCCTTTACCCGCAGGTTTAGTGGTAAAGAAGGGATCGAAGATACGAGAGCGAATTTCCTCTGGAATACCTGAGCCATTATCGGCGATCGCAACTTCAATCCACCGTTCGCTCACTGCCTGAGTCCGAATGGTTATCTGATTCGGCCTAGTCTTAATCTCGTTGTAGCTACGGCCTGCGTTCGTTTCCTCCATGGCATCTAGCGCGTTAGCTAGAATGTTCATAAAAACCTGGTTGAGCTGACTGGGATAGCATTCCACTAGCGGCAGCTTGCCATAGTCTCGGAGAACTTCTATAGCTGGGCGCTCGGGCGCGGCCTTTAAGCGGTGTTGCAAAATCAACAGCGTACTTTCCAAACCCTCATGAATATCAACAGATTTACAAGCTGCCTCATCCTTTCGAGAAAAGTTACGTAGAGAAAGCACTATCTCGCGGATGCGATCGGTTCCCAACGTCATCGACTTAAGCATCTTAGGCAAATCTTCTGACAAAAACGCTAGATCAATGGCTTCAATCTCTGTTTCAATTTCGTCTATTGGACTAGGGTAACTGCTCTGATATAGCTGAACTAGCCCAAGCAAATCTTCTACGTAAGTCTGAGCATGATTAAGATTACCGTGAATAAAACTCACCGGGTTGTTGATTTCATGAGCGACCCCTGCAACTAGCTGACCAATACTTGAGAGCTTCTCTTGCTGTACCATCTGAAGCTGAGTTTGCTGAACTTGAGCGAGCGCAGCGTTAAGTTCTTCAGAAAGAGCTTCAGCCTTCTGACGAGCATCGCTGATAGCTGTGATTTGAGGAAAGACAGTCCAGCAAGCAATCGCCACGCCTAAAAAAGACAGAATCAGGATTAAAACCACTAAGAAGTCAACGGGAGGACTCACCCTATCGCTAGAGATAGCTGCGCTAGACCACCAGCTAATAGCGCTTACTAAGGTGGCAAATCCTACTAATAAGGCAACTTGAAAAACGATCAAAGTCTCAACCGTAGTCTGAGGGCGGACGCGCTTTGGCCTGTTTGGCCAGGTAGGTACTAGCGCAGAGTATTGGTAGAGTAGGCGATCGCACAGTATCACTAGCAGTGGCAACAGCAGCCCGAGTGCCAGATTCTGAATGCCCCAGGCCCATCCGCCTACAGCTAAAACAAACGTCTCCAACGCAGCCATCAGTAATGCTAGCCATGGCATTAGCCCCCCTATCTGCCGCCGCTGGCACCATAGCCCAACATGCAACACAATAAAGGCAATTAGCCAGCCTACGCCAGTCACCATGACGATCTGTTGTATGTCACCCCAAGCTAAGCAGCTTAAGCTTAGCAACAGTGTCAGCCCCAACCCCGACGCAAACACACCTTCTTCTGACACATCGGCAAAGAGTGGCGACAGCTGCTGGTCTTTAGAGAGCTGATACAGCACTCGCGGCGCAATAGAAACAGCAGTGGCAAAAGACAGTAGGCAGCTTGATACAATTAAGAAAGTCACCAGCAGTGACGTAGCCGATCCCCAATAGGGTTTAGCTGCCATCAGCAAGGTCGAGAAAGCGTCTTGAGGATCTGCTGTATTGCTCGGCAGATGTAGCAATAGCCAAGAACCAACAACATAAACAACTGGAATTAGTCCCGCAACTACCAGCAAACTTTGCAACGTCTTCTGAGGCTGTTTGCTATCAGCGACAAAGGCCGAGGCCGTTTCACAGGCATAAAATGCATAGGTTCCGTTTAGATACCATTTGGCCCAGCCGCGTAGCGAAAAATCAACCCTTGTAGAGGCTGCCGCTGTCCAATCGTGAGGGTAGTCTTCGGTGAAGAGCCAAACGCTTCCTTGAAAGCAGAAAACCAACAACAAGCCTACCGCAGGCAGTAAGAAAACTAAATGCAGCGTGCTGAGCGCTCGGCTACCGCTAAAAGCTACGACGAAAGCGAGCAGCACAAATCCTACTTTTAGCCCCATGGCTGGAAGCGCAATTCCTAGCGGTGTCAAATTCGTCTGAATCAGCTCTGCTAAGATAATGGCATTTACCGGCAGCACCGCAACCCAACTCAGAAAATAGCCAAGCGCTGCATAGCGAGTTAGCCATGGCACTTCAGGGAGAAGGTGAGTTAGATAGTTGGGCGTTCCTCCCGCAACGTCGGGAAACTGCTGGCCTAGCTGACGTACCTGGATGTTAACGACTACACCCAGCACAGCCCCAGGAATCCAAACCCACATAGCCTGTATTCCTAGCTCTGCATGTGCACTTGGCGCAACGCCAATCCACAGCAGCAGACCGGTTAGGCCAAATCCCATCGTTTCAATCAGAGTCAACGTGCGGGGCAAAGAAGAAGAGGGCATATTTACAGCGGTTGTTCGAGAGATGAAGGCGGTTATACAAACTAAAGGCGATCGCAATACTTCCTATTACCATTCCCTCAAGCCGTCTTACTTCTCTTAGGGCAGAGAGCTAAAAGGCCAGCGTTTATTGATACATCGCTTCCTAACGTTGTTGCTGTTTGATATTAATTAATTTATTGAGGCAAGATATTGAGGCAGATACTTGTTTAAGTAGTTGTATAGAACAAACGACAGAGAAGTGCGATCGCAGGTGCCTCACCGTCTCTAAAGCGTTCTAACATAGACATTGAGATGTTCATATGTCTGTCCTTTGCGAGGATTTGGCGGATCCGCTAAGCCAGTGAGCTTCAAAACAATAACAACCCCAATACCCACAACGCAGCCTAATGCTAGCCCCGTAAGGAGTAGCCCTATGACGATATTTCGTAGCTGCTGAATGTCCTGCTTAATATGAGGAGACGGGCTACGAGTCAAATCCTCATCTTGAAAAGAAGTCAGCTCTAAGCCACGACTAGATTCTCGCTCAATGTCGTTCGCATCAGATAAAGGGCCATCTTGAGGATCGTGAAAGGGAGAATTTGTCATAGAGAGCAGTTTTCATACCTGGGTGTTCATATCATAGTTGGTCATCTTCAGACTGTTTGCAACGCTTACTCTCTAGCCGTACGATCTAACGCTGACTCCTACGCAGACTCTAAATCAGCGGGAACAATATTGACTTCCTAGTGCTCTGAAAAGGTTGTAATCGTCATAGTTTGATTATGAAGCGAGCATTCCACTCCAGACTCAAAGGGCGCAATTTCTCCATATGAATAAAATCCAGCTAAGACTGGTTTATCACCCAGCACCTCGCGAACCCCTTCAACTTCTTCTTCGATCCGCTGCTTAAGGAGCAGCTTTCTGCCAACGCAGCTAATACAAATAGCTAGATCAGGAGACTGCGAGTTGAGATCTTCTAAGCTCTTTACGGCAGCTTCACTGGCACCTTCCACAAGTCGATCAAAAGTGGCTTTCATCAGCCTGACACGGCCACCTTCGGGGATATCGCCAGCAAAAGTCAGACTCTGTCCCACCTCATCGACTGATAAGATGGTGCGCACCACGGGCATTTCGGTTGCGCTAGTACTCAGGCTCAACGGAAATAGCAACCCCGAAGCAGGTAATCCCGCGGCATGCTCTCCTAGATACTGTTTATAAAGATCAAGCGCTGACTGACCATCGAGTTGATACAGCACATTCGCATCAGACTTAGTGACTAGCCGCTCAGAACCAAAGGTATCCCATCCACCCCGAGAGCCGCAGCCCACACTCAGGCGATCGCTATACAGCCCAATTGCCACCACATCGCCTGATTGAGGCGGCTTATCCCACATTACCAAGGTTTCTTCAAAATTCGCGCCATCGCCCGATAGCCTACCGGTAAGCGTCACAGTCTCTGGCAAATGTTTAACCAAGCCTCTAACCAACTCGCTTCCATTTACCTGGAGGCCGTCAGATAACACAAAAACATGTACAAGCCCTTCTGAACTGAGCTTTTGGGCTAATATTTCACCGGCGTGGAAACTGTCATCCACTTCATCAATGTGAATTGCGTGGCCAATGACCTTGGTATGCTCAAACTGGATAGCTGTTACCACCAAAGAGTCGTCCCAAACCTCTACATCACAAATTTCACCCGCCGTAGAACAGCCTAAGAGATGTGCATTCGGATAGGCTTGCTGGATCTCATCTATAAGCTGAGGGTCGCCTAGCGCAGAACGATGGCCAAACGCCATGATGAGTTGAGCGGTGTTACCCAATACTCCAGGTTTTTCTGGCATCCAGCCACGAGCCGCCGTCCACTGTGTTTGAGCGATTTTCATCGATTACAAAGATAAATTTACTTGATTATTTCGGCTCAATCTTTGAGTCAAAAGATTAAGTAGGAAATCCGTGATCCGGAACGACCTAGTCTCTCTTTCAGGCTGCCCTTAAAAATCAATGAGATCATACTTTTGTTTAGATTTTGGCAGACGTCAGTGAGGTGATGAAAAAATGTAAGAAAAATCAGATCTTGGCAGGCAAGACCGGGAATATTCATAGATAAGGTTTGAAGAATAAACTCAGGCATTGTTTAGGCAAGATGAATGCTGATAGCAAAGAGAAACGTTTAGGATGCTATTGCTCACCTTGCCGAATGAGTACGCTTCCCCCAAATTATTCTAAGGGTTGTCATGCATCGTTTGCTCAAACGCCAAATCAAGCGATATCTCGGCGATTTGACGGGTATTCCAGACGGCTGGGAAAAGTTTGCGAATGCGGTGAGTGATGCTTACGAACAGGGAGATACCGATCGTCGCATGCTTGAACACACGATTGCCTTAAACTCACAGGAATTGCTTGAGCTTAATTCTCAGATGCGAGCGGCCATCCCGGATACGTTTCTTCGTATAGATAAGCAGGGCATCATCTTGGACTATAAACCGGGTTCAGGGCAAAATGCCTATCTGCCTTCTCCCGAGGTCATTGGCAAATATATCCAGGCACTTCTGCCAGAAACGGTTAGCCATAAGCTGATGAAGGCCGTCGCATCCCTAGAACAAAAAACACCGGCGATCAGCATAGTTCACAGTTTGCAAGCGCTCGAAGGCAGCGAATACTTTTATGAATTGCGCCTTTTACTGCTGCGCGAAACTCAGGTGGTTGCCATTGTTCGAGATATTACTGAACGTGAGCGAGCAGAAGCGGCGTTAAAACAATCGCAGCTAAAATTAAAAGACAAAACACAGCGATTGGCCACTACCATAGCTGACTTAAAGAACACTCAGGCTCAGCTCGTACAAACTGAAAAAATGTCTGGATTAGGACAGCTTGTTGCTGGAATTGCCCATGAGATTAATAATCCCATTAATTTTGTCAGTGGCAATATTAACTATATCCATGACTATGTCAAAGACCTGATCCATTTATTAAAGCTGTATCAAACGCACTATCCCAAACCTGTTGAAGCAATCCGAGAAAGCGTTGAGGAAATTGACTTAGCGTTTCTTCTCGAAGATTTTGACGATATTCAAAATTCAATAAATTTAGGGATCAGTCGAATTAGCGATATTGTACGCTCTCTCAGAACGTTTTCTCGCTTAGACGAAGCAGATATGAAATCTGTGAATATCCACGATGGAATTGAGAGCACCTTGTTAATTCTCAATCATCGTTTCCAGAGAAACGAACAGTTTCCAGAGATTGAAATACGCAAAGACTACGGTGATTTACCTCAGGTAGAATGCTATGCCGGGCAGCTCAATCAGGTCTTTATGAATGTGATGGCTAATGCTGTTGATGCGCTTCGAGGCAGCGATTATGCACTTTCTAATCAGTCGCCTAGGATCACGATTCAAACCAAACATCTGCATAGCAACAGAGTCGCCATTCGGATTATGAACAACGGCCCCTCTATTCCAGATTCAATTCGTAACAAGCTGTTCGATCCGTTTTTCACAACCAAACCGGTAGGTACTGGAACTGGGTTAGGTCTATCTATTGGCTATCAAATTATTGTCGAGCGGCATGGTGGCAAAATGGGATGCAATTCTTCAGCCGATCAAGACACTGAATTTTACATTGAAATTCCTGTTCAGCAGATCTAATAGCAGCAGTCAGGCAAAACGCTGCTATCAGCTGATATACAGAGAGAAGGGGCTATCTGATCTTTTCAAACGGCCCCTTCATTAAGCTATACCCTTCATTAAGCTATAACATCAGCATCAGGTCGCTAACAGGGAATCTCAATCACGAATTCTGCTCCTTCTCCGGCGTGCGACTGGCAGCTTAGATGGCCTTTGTGCCGGTCTACTACAATTTGATAGCTAATTGAAAGCCCTAAGCCAGTTCCCCGACCAACCGCCTTCGTGGTAAAGAATGGTTCAAACATCCGGTTCTGGACATCTGGATCAATCCCACCCGCGTTGTCAGCAATTCGAATAACAATCTGCTCAGGCTGAGCTTCCGTTCGAATCGTGATTTCTGGCGCTGAGATTTGGCCATCTTCTAATGCATCAATGGCATTTGCCAGAATGTTCATAATAGCTTGGTTGAGCTGGTTGGCAAAGCAAGCGACTAAAGGCAATTGACCATACACTTGGTGAACTTCAATAGCAGGGCGATCGCCTTGCTCGACCAAACGATGATTCAAAATCATCAGGGTATTGGCTATCCCTGCATGCAAATCGACGGGCTTTTGAGCGGACTCATCTAAACGCGAAAAGTTGCGCAGTCCCAGCACGATGTTCTTAATGCGATCGCTACCCATGCGGATTGAGTTCAAAACCTTAGGCAGATCGGCAACGACATACTCCAAATCTACAGCCCGTAGTTTCTCTACCATCTGAGGAGATAAGTTAGCTTGCTCGCTCTCACATACCTGAGCCAAGGCTAAAAGATCCTGAGCGTACTCTTCAACATAATCCAGATTTCCCGCAATAAAAGTGGTTGGATTATTGATCTCGTGAGCGACGCCAGCAACCATTTGGCCTAGTCCTGCCATTTTTTCCGACTGAATTAGTTGCGATTGAGTTTGGCGTAGATCCTGAAGCGTCGTTTGCAGTTCAGCCGTACGGCTAGCGACCTGGGTTTCAAGCGTTTGATGGAGTTGCTGACGGCTGAGCTGTGTTCGATGCGCTTCTGTCGTAATACTCGCTAGGTGCGCGGCTGCTTTAAGTACCGCGCGGTGATGGGATGTAGACTGACAGGGTACTTTATGAGAAATCGCGAAGGTGCCCAAGACCTCACCGCTTTTCGAGAAGAAGGGAGTAGACCAGCAAGCCTTAATGCCATGCGAGAGGGCGAAGTCTCGAAACGACGCCCACAGGGGATCGTTCGCAATATCATTCACAAAGACGGCTTCTCCTCGATGAACTGCCGTACCACAGGAACCGGCGCACTCACCGACAAGCAAGCCATCGACACCCTTTGCATACTCTATTGGCATCGTTGGCGCGGCTCCGCCACCCAACTGTCTTGTAGCAGGATCTAAGATCAAAATAGAGCAGTAGGCATCAGGCAGCTGCTTTTCTAGGAGCAGACAGAGAAGGTTAAAAACCTCTGTGGCGTCCGTTTCAGCCGCAACTTTTTCGAGAATCTGACTTTGGGTGCTTGTCAACGCTTCTAAGCGATGACGCTCTGTTGCATTGGCTAGGATATGACCGACTGTTTGGAGAAAATGGATGGTGTCTAGATCGAATTCGTAAGCCTCAAAAGCATGGACTTCAATGCAGCCTATCCAACGTTTCTGGCCGGGGATTTGGGTAATCACCCCACTGAGACTTTTTGAAGGAGACGGAATAAACAAATTCTCCTGGGCCGATAAAATTGCCTGTTGCGAAGATTCAACATTTTCGGTCGCGGGTAAAACCACGCTCTGGCTAACCTCAGGATCTACATCGCCTGCGACTTGCCGCAGCCGATAGCCATCAGAGGTCACCTGCCAAATGCGACAGAAGGGAACTTGAAGAGCTTCCTTAATGGTCACTGCTGCACTCTGATAGAGCGCAACAATCTCAGTTTCTAATAAAGCTCTCTGGCTGAAACGGTTCAAGATTTCTTGAAGACTGAGCGATTGAGCGGATGATACAGGATTTGGAAGGTTCGCTCTCTGTAGATGACCCGCGGGTTCAAATACTAATTGATTAGTCTGCATATATTTTAGTCTGCATATATTAAAGGGTGTTGGTAGCAGCGATCCTCTTCGGGCGGAATGCTTTTTCGACTTGTTAAACCCGAGAAAGGATGCGTCAGTTTTGTAGAATCTTTGTAGGATCGAGCCTAGAATTCCCCATGGGATGCGGCTAAAAATAATATCGAACAATGATCACGCAAGCTTTATGAAATTCGACTTTGGGCCTAAATACATAGTGATTACACGGATACTTAGCGCTCTTGAAGTTCACAATGACTCAAGCCATTCCATCAGAAAATTTTCATCAAAACGACTTCGCCTTGGATTTTGCTAGCTAAAGTACTTACGCTAAAATCGGTAATCGTATGCAGAACTCAGTACCTTGTCCTGCTTTAGACCACACGTCTATGCTGCCACCGTGCGCTTCGACAATGATTTGCTGAGCGATCGCCAAGCCCAAGCCTGTTCCTTTTCCAACTGCCTTGGTCGTGAACAAATTATCAAAAATTCTTGCTCTTACCTTTTCTGGCATTCCCTTGCCATTATCACGAATCCGAATCTCCGCCGTGTTCCCGTCGTCGAGCGCAGCAGTTTGAATCGTAATACGCTGAGTCGTCTCTTCTAATTCAGCGAAAGAAGATTGCTGGGAAGTTTCGTCAAATACATCGATTGCATTGGCCAAAATATTCATCAGCACCTGATTGAGCTGGCCCGGAAAACACTCAATAGCAGACAGCTCAGCATAGGCTCTAACCACCTCAATGGCAGGACGATACTCGTTGGCCTTGAGGCGGTATTTTAAGATCAGAAGAGTGCTATCAATGCCTTCATGTAAGTTTGCACTCACCTTGTATTCAGTATCCGCGCGCGAAAAGGTTCGCAAGCTGTTGCTAATCGCTTTAATCCGATCGGTTGCTCCCTGCATTGAGTTAAGTAGCTTTGGCAAATCTTCGTAAATGAACTCTAGATCAATGTCTTCTGCATTCTCTTGAATAGGTTCTGCTGCGTTGGGATAGTGCTGCTGGTAGAGCTTGAGGTGCTCGAAGATATCGTTCAAATAGTCCTTAGCATTTTTTATACTACCGTTAAGAAAGCCAATAGGGTTGTTGACTTCGTGAGCGACACCAGCTACTAAGTTCCCCAAAGAAGCCATCTTTTCGTTTTGTACGGTTTGTATATGAGAGCGCTCAATCTGTTGAGCGTAGGCTTGGGCCTGCTGGTATAGGCGAGCATTTTCTAGCGATATGGCAGCCTGGGTACAAAGAAAGTTGAGGAGCAATATGCGCTCTTTTGTAAATGCACCACTGATGGCTTTATTTTTGAGATAGAGAATTCCTAAAAGCTTTCCTTGATTGAGGATGGGCAAGCAAAGCAGGCTCTTGGGCTGTCGCTGAATAAGATAGTCATCAATGACTGGCAAGCTGGTAGCAAGATCGTTGATAACAACGGTCTCTTTTGTATTCTTGACATAGTGAATAAGTTTAGCAGGAAGATCGGGATTGCCTTCTAGAGGCTCTGTATGAAGATCTACACTTTCGGTCGTTGCTACAGCGCGTACCTGCCAAGTTCTATTTAGGGTAGGCAATATTAACGCGCAGCGACTGCCTCCCGAATTTTGCAGAACAATTTGAGTAAGCTGCTTCAGTAGGTCATCGATTTGAATTGTGCTCGATAGCGCTTGAGACGCCTTTAGAATAGAGGCAAAGTCTAGCTCTGGATTTATGAATGTACTAGCAGCTTGAGATGCGGCTGTAGAGCTGCTAGCTAATAGGCTATGGGATAGATTAGGTGCGATAACAGTTTCTGTTATATCTAGATAGTCTAATCGCGAAGTTGGCTTGTGTAGGATGGGCTTTAGCAGCTGTGAGTATTGTTGTTCTAGATGGCTGATCTTGGCCTTTGCGCCCCAGTGGGCGTAGCGGTAGTAAGCTTCTTGCATGTAGCTATCGGCAATTTTAGCTTTGCCCCAGCCTAGATAGAACTTCGCGGCCAGTTCGTTGCCCAGCGCCTCTGCTTGAATAAATTCATTGGCTTTAGCAGAAGCGATCGCACTGTCATAGTGCTCTATTGCAGCTAAGCGATCGCCTAGCACCGCATAGCGTTCGGCCTCCACCAATTCCCATTGATGCTGGCGATTAGCGGGCGCTAGGGAGACCCATTCTTTTAGCTTTGCTTGCTGTTGATCAACATGCGCTAGCACTTCCTCTTGACTCGCTCCTAAATCATTTTCGGATGTATTGACTGACTTGCTTCTTAGCAGGGCTAGCTGAGCGAGAGAATCATAGGCGCTATACATCGACACCATAAACAGCCCGGTGCCGCCATCTAAATATTGCGCTGTTAAACGCGAGGCTTCAACGGCTTTATCAGGTACATCAAACAGATAGCTAAGCACCATTTGATTGAAATAGAAGCAGAACAGCAGACTACGATTGTTCGTTTTTTGTAGAAACGCTAGCGATGAGGGCGCATCAAAAGCGGTACCGGTTAGTTGTTGAGGATCATCAGATTGTTCGAGTAAGTTGAGAACAGTTTGTTGATATATTTTTACGTAGTAGCGTGATGTTGTTTCCTTCAGCTTACCAATTGCTGCATCATAGCTGGCCATCTCTTTTGCCATGCTCGTCAGCTCCTGTCCAACATGATAGCTGTAGTAGCAATACGATGCTGCGCTCAATCCGCCAGCTTCAATATCACCGGTTTCTAATCCGCTTTGATACGCCTTCTGTAATTGCGGGATAGATTCCTGCAAGGGCAATTTCCAATGGTTAATGTAGGTATGGACAACGTATAAAGCTCTAGATTGAAAGGCTGTGGCCTGTAGTTTGTCCAATAGCTTTAGAGCGAGCTGACCAAACTCGTAGCCAGACGGAATATCGCCGATGACGCCACAGAGAATCAGCCCATAGTCGGCATAGGCGTAGATGGATGTTGGACAGTTGCCATACTCAATTGAAAGAGCTACCTGCTTAAAAATTAGCAGCGGCATGAGGGTGGGAACGGCACCGTAAGCAGAGGGCACCATTACCGTTAGGATGTCCATCGCAGCGGTAAGCTCAGGATCGCTCATGGCGGGCAAATCTAGCAGGCTGAGGGGTTCCCGCTTTGCCCAGAGCTGGCGAGTCATGCTAAAGCTGTTGTTAATATCTGCCTGGGTAGGTTCATCTGGAAAGCTGATACCCAGCGTCGCCAACGACTGCCGCCCAATCTGTAAAGCTCCGAATAAGTCTCCCTGAGCCTTTTTCCCAAGCAGCTGCGTTTTTTGGATCTTAATCGTATCTAGAAATGTTTGAGCATGGATTAATACCTGTGCGGCCCACTGCTCCATACCCTCAAAATCGGTGTTTAGGGCGGCAGCCTCGGCAGCCTCGGTGTGAATCGCTAGCATTAGCGTGTAGTGGGTTTTCCAGGACTCTGCAGACAGGAGTGAAACCCCAGCTTTAAAGTAATCGACAGCGGCTCCGTAGGCGGTAGACGCCTTGGCCTTTTGTCCAGCTTGCAAGTTGAGCTGTGCTAGCTCTAACTGCTCTGGCGGTGCCATCAGTTCGTGGCTGACATTTAAGTGGTTGACAATTTCAAACAGGCGTTCTGCACGTTCGACCTCTGACGTAGTTGCTAACAGCCGCTGGCCGATGCTCAAGTGAACAGCCTGCCGCTGATCTTCAGCAATTAGGGCGTAGGCTGCCTGCTGAATTCTGTCATGTAGGAATTTGTAGCTTAGCGATTGAGCCGAGTCTAAGATTGCGCTATTTGCAAAATGGTCAGATGCGATCGCTCCCTCGGCCGATCCCGCCGAGCCCTTGGATCTCTCATCAGCCGCCTGGAAAAACTTGTACGTCTCATTTTGAGGCAAAATGAAGCCCGCCTGCAACGCTGGCCAAAGTGCGTTCGCCGTCTCAAATACCGGCTTTTCACAAACGGTCGCCAGAGTTGCCAGGTCAAACTGATTGCTAATACAGGCCGCTAGCTTCAGCAGATACTGACACTGAGGGGGCAGCTTTTGCAGTTGCAGCGTCATTAAGTCCACTACGTCGCCGCTTAACATCAGCGACTTAACGCGAGTGATATCACACTGCCAGCCGAAATTTTCTCGGTCAAACTCCAGTAAGCCGTCCGCATGAAGCGACTTAAGTAACTGAGTTGAAAAGAATGGATTACCCTGAGATTTTTGATAAATCAGCCTCGACAGCGGTGCGGCTGCCGTTGTTGAGCATTGCAGGGTATCGGCAGTTAGCTGATTAATATCTGTTTCACTTAGCGGTGATAGCGTTATTGTGTCGATGGCCTGCCGGGCGCTGGCTAATTTATCTACTGTTAGCATCAGCGGATGGGCCGCACTCACTTCATTATCTCGATAGGCACCTATCAACAGTAGGTGGCCGCTCTCTTTCTGCATCAGTCGTTCGATCAAATCTAGCGACGCTAAGTCAGCCCACTGCAAGTCATCTAGGAAAATAACCAGAGGGTGTGCCTGGGTTGCAAATACTTGAACGAACTGCTCTAACAAACGGTGGAAGCAATTTTGACTTTCTTGACCAGAAAGTTCCGGTACGGGTGGCTGTGAACCAATCAGCGCTTCTAGTTCAGGCACCACATCAACGATCACCTGTGCATGTTTGCCCAGTGCTTGTAAAACATTGGTTCGCCACAGCAGCAACTGGGCGTCATTCTCTGAGAGAATTTGCCGCATCAGGCTACGAAGCGATTGAATAAATGCAGAAAGTGGCAGGCTGCGGTTGAACTGATCGAACTTTCCCTTTATAAAGTAGCCCCGCTGCCGAGTGATAGGCTTATGAACCTCATTCACAACGGCAGTCTTGCCAATACCGGAGAAGCCTGCAACCAGTATCAATTCTGAGCTGCCTTCGGCCACGCGATCAAAAGCGGCTAGCAGCTTTTCTACTTCAACGTCGCGCCCGTAGAGCTTTTCGGGAATAAGAAAGCGATCGCACAGATCGTAGGTGCCCACTTCAAAGTCTGCAACCGTCCCCGTGTCTTTCCACTCAGCCAAACAGCGTTCTAAATCGTGTTTAAGTCCGGCTGCGCTCTGGTAGCGATCTTCCGCATTCTTAGCCATTAGCTTACGAACGATGGCCGCTAGCACTGGGGGAAGCCGCTCATTGAGCGATTGAATCGGGGTTGGCTGCTTAGCCATATGGCAATGCACCAACTCCAACGGATCGGTAGAGACAAAAGGCAGCACGCCCGTTAATAGCTCATACAGCAGAACGCCTAGCGCATAGAAATCGGCTCTGTAGTCAATTCCTCGGTTCATCCGCCCGGTTTGTTCGGGCGCAAGATAGGCCAGTGTGCCTTCTAGCCCGCTGGGATTTTGAATATCCTGATTTTCTTTAGGCAGCAGCGATGCAATACTAAAATCAATCAGCTTGACCTGCTTACGCTCAGGGTGAATCAACACGTTAGCGGGTTTGATATCTTTATGAACAATACGATGCTGACAAAGTTCGCCTAAAACCTCTGTAAGCTGTAGTGCGATCGCCAATATTTCTACGATATTTAGCGAATGTGTTTGTGCATACTCTTGTAAAGAAATACCACCAAAGTCCTCCATCACAAGGATATAGCTATTGCCCCAAGGTTCAAGACTATAGGGGCGAACCACACCTGAGATATCCAGATCGGCAGCAATTGTGTACTGATTTCGGAATTGGACTATATCATTGAAACCAGGATAGTCTTCCTGAAGTACTTTAATCGCGACTGATCGCTGACTAACATCTACTGCTCGATAAACTGCCGTTTTTGTGCCACTGTAGATCTCCTCAGTAACGGTATAGCCGGGGATATGAGGAAAAGCTGGACTCTCTGTGCTAGCTATCAGTGACATAACTGTGTTTTAAGAAGCTTGAGTAGATAGGAATCACTCTTACTATTCCCTAAACAACTAAAGCTAAAACGGTATCAACTTTGATGAAATACATTCGCTACGAGTAGCAAACTTGCCTCTAATTGCCCTTAAAGGATCAACTCATCTGATCTATAGAATTAGGTAATAACGTTGCTTCATTTGCCGAGAATTTGGTAGTCCATAACAAGTAAGGATAATTCTATCGATCAGGCGATGCGGTCACCATAAGGCATGAGCGATCTTACTGATGTAGCAACTCGAACTTTCCCTTGAACGAGAAATATGCGCTGGTACCGCATGAGGTTCGCGTACGGGCCAAAAAAAGGGGCGCTTGACTATCCAATGCGATGAGATGTGGTCATTGGTCGGCGACAAAGGAAATAAGCAGTGGATTTGGCTAGCGATTGATGAGTCAACCAAAGAGATTGTCGGTGTCTTCGTCGGCAGGCGAAGCAAAGCAGGCGCTAGAGGACTATGGAACTCGTTACCACCGGTCTATCGCCAGTGTGCGGTTGCCTGTACCGACTTTTGGGAGGCGTATGGACAGGTGATTCTAAGTAAACGGCATCGAGCGGTAGGAAAAGAAACCGGACAGACTAATTGCATTAAGCGATTCAACTGTACGCTGCGCCAGAGAGTATCGCGATTAGTGCGTAAAACGCTCTCGTTCTCTAAAAAGTGGGAGAATCACGTGAGTGCCATTTGGTACTTCATCCATCACTACAACCAATCCTTACCTTTTTAGGACTACCCTTACTTTTTCTCTACTCAGAGAATGGCGTGCTCCCCTTCTAAATTACCATGAATCTTATTATGCAAGAGTTCTATTGAGTTCTCTCTCTTGTAGCGAAATGGGAGAGGTGCGCTGCTACTCGGATC
>Ga0115546_1001305_pt1 | contig 15578 bp, 13 predicted proteins | sample COGITO_mtgs_1004_FD_87186 | JGI IMG/M metagenome (GOLD analysis project Ga0115546, IMG submission 87186) | Pelagic marine microbial communities from North Sea - COGITO_mtgs_100413 | ecosystem: Environmental > Aquatic > Marine > Epipelagic | place: Germany:Helgoland, sampling site Kabeltonne...
GAAAGTAATCTTCCTACCCGACCAGAACTATCAGCCTATCAACAACAGATCTTCAACAGAACCAAACACCATCTATGAACACCTCTTTTAACGCTGATCCTAGCCAAGCACCAGGCCAACAAGCTCAAACGCTAATAGAACTACAGCGGCTAATCACCATTATCGATCGGCTTCGAGATCCTGAAACAGGCTGCCCATGGGACTTAAAGCAAACGCCACAGACACTAACGCCCTATGTTGTTGAAGAGGCTTACGAAGCAGTAGATGCCATCCATCACGGCAGTAAGCAAGACATGGCCGAAGAGCTGGGCGATTTATTGTTGCAGGTTGTTCTTCAAGCTCAAATATTTAAAGAACAAGGAGACTTCGATTTAGGAGATATTGCCAAAGGCATTGCCGACAAGATGGTGCGCCGCCATCCTCACGTATTTAGCGACGCCACCGCCGACACGCCAGAAGCCGTAAACGCTCGCTGGGAAGAAATTAAGGCGCAAGAGAAAGCCCAAAAAACGGGAGCCGCAGAAACCGCACTGTCGCCCAAGCTCAAAAGCTACGCTCAATCGATGCCGCCCTTAGACGGAGCAATGAAGATCTCTCGAAAAGCGGCCAAGGCCGGATTTGAATGGGACAACATTGAAGCAGTTTGGGCCAAAGTAGACGAAGAAATGGCCGAGCTAAAGCAGGCCCTAGCGCATGAGTCGAAAGCAGCTCAAGCAGGCGAACTAGGCGATGTCTTCTTCTCGCTCATTCAAATTGCTCGCTGGCATCAGCTCAATCCAGCCGAAGCGCTCCAGGGCACCAGCCGCCGGTTTGTGCAAAGATTTGAACAGGTCGAAGCGCAAGCGCAAAAGCCCATGAACGAATACAGCGCGCAAGAACTCAACGAATTTTGGAACAAAGCAAAACAGCAGATTCAAGCTGAATCAGACCGCTAGCACTACTGCAAAATAGTCTGCTCTGCGATTTTCGGCTTGTTCATTTCGCTCAGATCGGGCGTTACCTTTATCTGTAGCGCGATCGCACTAATATTGTCATGCCCGTTCACCTCATTGGCCAAATCCACCAGCTCGCCTAGCCCGCTCGTCAGCGCTTTTTCACCTTTTAGCAGCGGGTTAATATGGCTCTCCCAATAGTCCTCCACCAGATCGTTATCGCTCAGCCCATCGGAGCACAGTAGCAGCAGCGTATCCTCAACAAATCGCAAATAGCTCACGCTAGGCTGCAAATGCTCAGAATCTCTCGGCCCCAACGCCTGAGTAAGCTGATAGGCATCCGGACGGGCATAGGCCACCGCCGCAGGAATACCGCGCTGCATTTCCCTTTGCCCCACCTCATGATCGGTCGTTACCTGCCGCAGCCCCATGCGCCGATTAAGCTGATAAAGCCGACTATCGCCCACATGCGCGACGACCGCTTCCATCCCTTGAAGCAGCACCAGCACCAGCGTTGTGCCCATGCGCTCGTGGCCCGCGCGTTCTTCCTTCTCGTTCACATCATAAATTGCCTGATTAGCAAGCTTCACAGCCTCTACCACCACCGACTCTTCCGGCAGCGGCGGATTTGGCTGCAAAGGACTAGGCGCAGGCCAATGTTCATCAAAATATGCCGATAGCGTTTGCGCTGCCAGCGAACTAGCCACCTCTCCGCCCGCATGGCCGCCCATCCCATCGCACAGCACATACAGCCCGTGCGCCCGCGCATACTGACCGCCATTGTCCGATCGCTTATAGAGGAAGCTCGTAATCAGAAAGCAATCCTCATTATGATCTCGCTGCTTACCCACATGAGTGGTGCCCGCCTCTATCAGCCCGCTCAGCCGCATTGGCAAAAGCATCGTCGCATCATCCGTCTCGGCAGACTCGTCATCGGTCGGCAAAGCCTTGGTTAAATCGTCTTCAGTGTCCATTACGTCCATCTCATTCGCACTATCTAGAGGGTTATCTAAGGGGTCATTTGCACCTGATGTCTCTACCGCAGCGGAGACATCAGGCAAGGTCTTAGGCAAGGCACCCGGTAAAACACTCGGCGTCATTGCCTCTGGTACATCTAGTAATCCCTGGCCGATGTCCGCTAGTTCGCGGCTTAGATCTTCCAGTGTCTGCGCAGAGCTAACGGCCAGAATAATTTTGCGGATCTGCCGGAGTAGCGGATTGGTTCCTCGGTGAGGCTGAGCCAGCAAAGACTGCAAAAATCCCTTCAGATCTGCAAGCTTGGGCGGCTGAATGCTGGGCGCAATAAAGCGACGAATCCGCAGCGACTGATCGGCATCAATCCCCAAGTTATCAGCCTGAATTAGGCTAGAGCGCCACTGGGGAATCGGCTCTAGCGCGGCCCATAGCTCAGTCAAAGTGTAAATCCAGTAAACGTATTGCAGCGGATCTACAGCCGCCGATATGGAGGTCAGCAGCGGCGAGATAGCGGCCCTCTCCGGTGAAATTAAAAAGGTGATGTCGTCCTGTTGAAAAACATCGTAAAGGGCAGGCGCGGCTTCAGCTAGAAGCAGGTAAGGGTAGGCGGCAGCGGGCAGATCGTCAATTGCTTGAAGCGCCGATAGCTGAGGCGGAGCAGACGAGTCCTCCAAAAGCTGAGCCAGTTGAGACTGCAGCGGCGATCGCACCTCAGGCGTTTGATCCGCAACCAAAGCGCTCCCCTGACTGAGCACCGTTACCACCTGATATCGCTGTGCCGCATCTAGAGCCGTCGCCGGAGCCAACTGTCGCTTATTAGGCGGCATCAAATGCGCCTGCAGCCGCTGCGCTTCTGGGCTAGCATCTTCATCTAGACCACCTCCTTCATCTAGCTCACCTCCTTCATCTAGCTTATCTAGGAGATCGTCCTCAGCAGGCAAAGGCTCGCCACACTGCTGGCAAAACTTATGCACACCAGGGTTTTCAAATTGGCAGTTAGGACAGGTAATCATAAATTTCAAAGCGGCGTTGCTAAAGAATTAAGTCGATGGATCCTGCCTTTGTTCACACGCAAGAATTATGCTTGATTACGAGGAATTATGCCTGATTGCGAGTAATAGGTGCCAGGCAGAGTTGGATTTTATCCACACAAGCTAGGTCAGCTATCGTCGAGGCAGCGATCGCACTTCTTCAGCCGTCAAATCTCGCCACTCCCCAGGACTCAATCCTTCTAAAGTTAGCGGACGAGCATCCGGCAGCAGCAAAGCGCTTCGCACCAACCGCAGCGTAGGAAAGCCAACCGCCGCCGTCATCCGCCGCACCTGCCGGTTCTTACCCTCCGTCAAAGTCAGCGCCAGCCAGGCCGTCGGAATATGCTTGCGATCGCGAATAGGCGGCTTTCTAGGCGGCAAATCCGGCTCAGCCATCAGCTCTACAGTCGCCGGACGCGTCCGATAGCCCTTAATCGTCACGCCGCTGCGAAGCTGCTGCAGGCTCTGCGGCGTCGGCTCTCGCTCCACCTGCGCCCAGTACCGCCGCCCATGCGCAAACTTAGGATGACTCAGCCGGTGCTGCATCCGGCCATCATCCGTTAGCAGCAGCAGACCCTCACTGTCGCGATCGAGTCGTCCCACCGCATAGACATCAGGCACAGAGACAAAGGCTTTTAGCGTCCGCCGACCCTCAGCATCCGTAAACTGACTTAGCACATCGTAAGGTTTATAGAACAGAAGATAGCGATAAGGCACAGCAATGGGATACGTAAGTAATCTTATTAATTCTTGAACTCTATTGATAAACCGCCCTAAAGCCGAAACCAGCCGATATCCTATGTACCACTACTCTTTTTGCTGACAAGGCTATGGATAACACTAAAAAGTACCGAATGGTTTGTACGCTCACCTTTGGTGACATCTACAGTCAAATTATTGTTTGGCTAATCGTTCTATTTGTCAGTTTAGCGGCAGCGCTAGCGCTGATGGGAGCCTCTCGCCCCATTTACGCCCTCGCCACCGTTGGCCTAATTTTAGTGCTGTCGCTGCCATTCTTGCTATTCGCCTTTGTAACCACCCTACTCAACCACATTGAGTTCAACGCAATAGACGTAGCTGCCGAAGCGGCTGCGAGCTTAAAGCCACAGCCGGGAGTGGAGATGGCAGGGCAGGCAACTTAAGCGATCGCTCAGACGCAACACATCAGACTCAACACATCAGACGCAACACACTCGGACATAACAACTTCAAACAGCCCATAAACAAGCGGTCTGTGCCACGCCTCAAATAGGCAAAGGCATAGACCGCTTATTTGTTTACCTTAATAAACACTCCGATAGCTCGTTAGCTAGCTACTCAGCGGGTGGCGCAACGGGAACAGTCGCGCCATCTGCCGCACCATCGCCGGCGGCAGGCTCAGCGGCCGTCCCTGTCTCTCCATTTGCTTCAGCCTTTTTCTGGTCAATCAGCTTTTGCACGTTGTCTTTATATTGAGTAGGCGCAGTCGCCAACGCCTGATCGAACAAAGGCTCAGCCGCTGCATCATCGCCTTTTTGTATTAGCACCAGCGCCTTAGCGAGCGTAGGTCGAAAATCGGGCTGAGTCGGATTCGCCGCTTCAGCCGCTGCGATCGCCCCATCGTAAACGGCGATCGCCTGATCGTAATTCTCCTGAGAAACATATACCTGCCCCAGCAGCAAATTCACCGACAGCTTATCCACGCTATTCGGCGCCAGCTCATTCGTCTGGTCGGCGCTCGCCAGCGTATCTTGCAAAAGTCCAGCCGCCGCCTCTGTCCGCTCCTGACTAATCAGCAGCGCCACCAAGCCTTCTAGCGCCTGCATATCACCCGGCTTTTGAGTTAGCACGCTGCGATAAATTTGCGCCGCCCCCTCCAAATCACCTAGCTGCTGCTTCGTCTGAGCCAGTGCGATCGCATACTGAGGCTCATTCGGATTCAGCGCCACCAAACGTTCTAGCGGCTCTACCGTACCCTCCAAATCCTTCAAGCCAATTTTGGCCTCAATTAAACCAATCAGCGCCGTCTGATTATCCGGCTCGCGGGCTAAAACAGCCGCAAACCCATCAGCCTGATTTTGAAACTGAGCCGTCTGGTCTGCGGCAGTTGGGGCCTGGCTATTTACCGCCGTTTGTTCTCTGGCTCTGCCAGTAAACATAAAGGCCAGCGGCACGGCCACAAACGCCGCCACCGCCAAAATCAGCACACCCTTCACAAACCAGCCATCTCGTTTAAAAGCCACTGCGCGCTCCCCTAGATCGTTCCATCTATCAAAATATCTTGCTCATACTAACCCGTTGCCTCCTTGATTGGAGCCAACAGGGCCGTTTGTGGGATCGCGATCGCCCCATCAAAGCCTGCTAGCTAGGCTCATGCCGTCTTTGCGAACATCAATGCAAACGTCAATCAAAGGGTTTACACAAAAAAGAGTACGGATCCTGCAGAAGACGAACGAACTATTAGACACCAGATTTGCTTTATAGAAGTCGCTATCTTCAGGTTAAATCAATTTTTCTTGCGCTTTTGGCTCAGAAATGTTCTCTTTTCAACAAGAAGCGTGAACTCTGCGATCTAAGGTCAGTGCCTTGAGCTAGCTTTAAGACGCAGGCCCAACAGGGTTTATGGCCAAGCGCGATCGCCCAGAAAAGTGACCTTTGCTATAAATCGAGTTTGGCACTGATGTTAGTCTAATAGCAGACAGTCAGACTGATTTTGGCTGTTTGTGCGTCATACCAGGCTACCCGCCTGAGTAAAGCTACACCTACCATCAGCGTCGCAGGTACAGTTTCAGGAGTTTGAGGATTGATGAGTTCTGCCGCCAGCCGCCCCCCATTTTCTGCGAGTCAATCTCTCAGCCAGCCCACCACCGGATTAGATTCGACTAATTCCACACGGCCCAACACATTGCCTAGCGCCATGCCCTCTAGCCCAGAAGGCGCTGCCCAATTATCTCCGCAGGCATCGGCCCAACCTGCCGACTCTCCAGGCGTACGCCCGCCTCAGCGCCCGCAGCTCATGGGGCCACCCGCTAGGCCCAAGCCGCCTAAACCCGCCCCCATTCCAGAGCCAGAGCCCCAAAAGCCACCCGAACCGGAAACGCCTCAGCTGATTGGGCCAATCTCCAAGCCCAGCGAGCGGATGCAGTATAGAGCCATCGGCTTACTCAAGGGCAAATACATCGCCTCCGAGGAGCAGTTCAACCGGGGCAACATCCTGCTCGAAGACGACACCTTGATCGACTCAGTTTTACTAGGGCGCGTCACCAGCTTGATTAAAAAGCACATAGACCTAGAAACCAATCACCTCTGGGTGGTGTATCCGCGCACGCTATACAAAGAAGAAGACAATGAGCCTGCGCTGCATATGCAAATCGTAGGAGTTTGGGAACCCGAAACGCTCAATGCCAGCAAAGGTAAGGCAGCAGAAGACAAGGCAGCAGAAGGCATCCCTGAAGCCGACTCTCAAGCGCCTCGCTACTTATCCACAATCGAAGCCACCGAGCAGTGCGACCAGTTTTCGATCCGCGGTGAGATTGCCAAATACTCTGAAGACACCAGCGAAATTACCGTTAACATCGTTCAAAAAAGCAAGTCGGAGAACGTTAAGCCAAAGCGCCCGTTTAAGCTGCTCATCAGCGGCACCCTAGCGGGTCGCACGACCGGATACTTCTGGGACTTTAAGGTAAAAAGAGAAGGCGGACAGCTCCTGCTAGAAGAAGCTGCTCAAGTCGCCGTTGTACCGCCCAAAAAGAAGTCAAAAGATGCCCGTCGCGATGGCGGCGGACGCAAGCGATCCGCCGCTGGTAAGCCAAGAGCCTCCTCAGCGCCTAAGCCAATGCCAAAGAAGAAAAAAGCTGAGGGAGAAGACAGTTTAGCGCTCAGCGCAGAAACCCAACCGGCGAAAGCAGCTGAGGTGCTGCCAACGAAAGCTAGAGCAGATGAGATCGCATCACCTGAAACCAGCCCTAGCCAGCCGCCAGAGCCAGCAAGCACATCCACCGCAGCAGCCAGCCATGAAGAAGGCGCTCAAGAGTCCGCTTAAGCGTCCGCTACAGCCTTGGCCCTGTACTTGAGCATTACCTCACCTCAAACTTACCTCACCTCAAACTGAGGCCCCCAGCTATCCTGGGGCATCAGCCGAGTATCTACGGGTAAAGGAGCGACCGGCGTCGTTAGCAAAAAGTCGTCCGACTCTATTCGCTGCTTCAAGTCGAGCGCTACCTGCTGAGCCAAATACACGCTAGAAAGTGGCGCACTCCGCACGGGTTTGCCATCTAACAAGATGCTGCCAGACTTGAGCTGCGCATAGCTCACCAAACCAAAGGTGGGTCGTACGCGACGTGGAATTGAAAAGTCGATTACGGGCGCAACCAAATCGGCATCGCTAACGGCGCAGCCAGCTACCACGCGATCGCTCAGCACCGGAATAGGAATGCCAACGCCCAGCATCATCGACGGGCCGTAGCCCTTAAAGTAGCAGCCTCTAACCCAGTGGGCATCCATCTTTTTAGCATCGCCAATCAGCGCTACGGTGGCCGCTGGCCCTACCGGAGTATGATTGGGCAACCGGCGCTGAAGCGGAAAGTGCTGCGTGCCCTCCCAGGCAATATAGCCTTCGCCGCCGCCTAGAAGAATGCGCGACCCAATTCCTACCGTCTCTAACTCCGGATCGTTGAGCCAGGGCGAGAGCGCCCCTGTATTAGCGTAAATAGCATTCGCTAGACGAGGTTGAAGCGGGCCAAGATAGGTAAATAAAGGGCGATCGCCCCCGTTCACGCCCACAATAAAATTCTGGTAGAGATTGCGCGGGTTAAACAAATAAAACTGGTTGATGCGATCGCGCGTAATCGTCGTCTCCAAATTCGCTCGGGGATAGCAATCCGTCATCTGCCCAGCCGCCATCAGCGCCACCGGCTTATCGGCAATCAAGTCCGATATCACATGCCCGCCGCCCCGCTCCTCGCCCTCACCCTCACGTCCAGGCGTCGCCATCTGCCCAGCCCCAAGGTACAAATCGACCGTGCCAAACCCCGAGTAGGCCAGCACATTGTCCAAATGGCACTCAACGATTTTAATCGGCGGGTCGGTGTGGCCTAGGTTAATCATCGCGCCCGAGCCTTCCATCGGCTCGAACGTTCCCGTCGTAATCACGTCAACCGTCTTAGCCGCCTGTGCCACGCCCATTTCAGCAATGCGAACCTTGGCCTCTGTAATCGTCCAGACCGTCGCCTTACCCTGACTAATCTTGTCGTTAATTTCGGCAATCGTCCGCATCATGGGCACCGCTGCAAATAGCGATTAAAAATAGCGATTAAAAGATGATCCAAAGCAGCGCTAACGAGAAAGCTGAGCCTTCAGCAAGAAAAGCAGCGCCGTCCCAATCGCTAAGCTAGGCAGCAAAATAATCGCCGTCACCAGCCCGTTTAGCCGATTTGTATAAGGCGCGGCGATCGGCAGCAGCGGCCCGCCATACTTCAGCAGCAGGCTCAACAGCGCAGAAACCACCACCACCTTAACGAGAAAACTCGCGATACTGTTCGAGGAGGTTGAGAGCCTAATTTTCATCTCTAATCCGCCAGCCGAATCGTCATCGCACACCACTCATCCTGATGCGCTATTTCCACCACCTGCCAGCCAAACGCCGTCAAATGCTCCTCCACCCAAGCAGCCTTACTCGTCAAAATTCCGCTTAAAACTCCCCAGGTCTTTGGGCCAGCTAGCTCGCTTAACCGAGGCAAAATCAGCCCCACAATAATCTCCGACAAAATATTGCAAACAATGCCATCTACCGGCAGTTTGTCTGCCTGCTGCGCCATTGCAATTACCTCTGGCAAGCTGCCCAGCTCCACCTGTAGCGCCGCTTCAGAAACGCCGTTCAACGTCGCATTAGCGCGCGTCGAGCTAATCGCCAGCGGATCGACATCAGCCGCATAGATCTGCTTTGCCCCATACAGCAAGGCCACAATCGAAAGAATGCCAGAACCGCAGCCCACATCGGCAATCGTGGCATCAGCAACCGCTTGTTTTTCGAGCGCCTTTAAGCAGAGCTGAGTCGTAGCATGAGCACCCGTTCCAAAGGCACTGCCCGGATCGAGCGTGAGAATAGTGCGCTCTGTATCCGGTGGCGTGAGCCAAGCCGGGTTAATAAGAAGGCGATCGCCCAGCTCTTCCGGCTGCCAGTGAGTCTTCCAGCTCTTTGCCCAATCCTCATTCTTAATCGCCTGCCAGCTCACCTGCACAGCCGAATCAGTAGTATCGAGCAAACAAACCTTAAACTGCTCAAAATCTGAAGGGCCAAACTGTACCTGCGGGAAATAGGCACTCACAATGCGGCGGTCGTCTTTTCGCTGGCTAGCCGTCCCCTTACTGCCCAACTGCTCAAATGCCCAGTAAACGCTATCCTCCAAAGAGATAGGGCAAACAACGGCGACTTCCCACCATTTTTCAGGTGTTTGATTATTCTGCATCTCGACCATTTGTGCTCCTAACCCGTGGGCTGAGCGTAGTCGAAGCCCAATATTAATGTGCGCGTTCTTCTAATCAACATTGACCATCAAGGAGAGAGAGGGCTTCGACTACGCTCAGCCCTCGCTAGCGGTAAGCCTAAACTTAAAGCGCCACTGTATAAGCATCGCGAATACCCGGCTCTTTCTTGATCTCGGTAATAATCCCTTCAGGCAGCGGATCGTCAATGCTTAGCACCATCACCGCGTCACCGCGCACAATTTTACGACCCACCTGCATGCTGGCAATGTTCACGTTAAAGCTGCCGAGCAGTGAGCCAATTTTACCGATAATCCCTGGCATATCGCGGTGCAAAGTAAACAGCATATACTTCGTCGGCGGCACGTTAATTGGAAAATTATCCATATCAATAATCCGCACTTCGCTACCGCCTAGCAAAACGCCCGTTACCGAATGCTCACCCAAAGACCCTGTAGCCGAAAGATACAAAGAGCCGGTATAGTCTTCAGCCGTCGTATCTTTCGTCTCTATTACCCGAATGCCGCGCTCTTTCGCCTCAATTGAGGCGTTCACGTAGTTCACCCGCTCCTGCAAAGCGTTAGATAATAGCCCCTTTAGCGCCGCCACCACAATCGGCTTCGTGTCGTTTTGAGCCAGCTCGCCCTGCAGCTTAATTTGCAGCTCCTCAATCCGCCCGCCCGCCAGCTGGCCGACAAAATTACCCAGCGTTTCTGCCAGCTTTAGATAAGGCCGCAGCTTCTCTAGTACATCTGGGCGAAGGCCCGGAATATTCACCGCAGAGCGAGCCGGCAAGCCAATCAGCACGTCTCGAATCTGTTCGGCCACATCTACGGCCACGTTTACCTGAGCTTCCGCTGTCGAAGCCCCTAAGTGAGGCGTCAGCACCAGCGACTTATCAATCGAGCGTAGCTTGGAGTCACCCAGCGGCTCTTCCTCGTACACATCCAAAGCCGCACCAGCAATGATGCCTTCTTCTAGCGCTTCAGCGAGCGCATCCTCATCGATAATGCCGCCGCGAGCGCAGTTCACAATGCGAGCAGTCGGCTTCATTTTGCGCAGCGACTCAGCGTTAATCAAATGCGCCGTTTCCTTGGTTTTAGGAATGTGCAGCGTAATATAGTCCGACTCTTGCAGCAGAAAATCCATTTCAACTAGGCGACAGCCCAGCTCTTCAGCGCGATCGCTCGAAATGAACGGATCAAACGCCAGCAAATTCATTCCCATCGCCCGCGCTACCGTCGCCACATGCGAGCCAATTTTTCCTAAGCCCACTACGCCCAGCGTCTTTTTATAAACTTCCACGCCCGTAAAAGACTTCCGATCCCAGCCGCCCGCTTTCACAGCCTTATTGGCCGCCGGAATGTAGCGAGACATCGATAGCATCATGGCCAGTGCGTGCTCAGCCGCCGCGATCGTATTGCCCTCCGGCGAATTCACCACGACAATGCCTTTGCGAGTTGCCGCCTGCACATCCACGTTGTCTACGCCCACACCGGCTCGACCAATAATCTGGAGCTTATCAGCCGCCTCCAGCACTTCTTTGGTCACCTTCGTGCCCGAGCGAATCATCAGCGCGTCGTACTCCGGAATGATGGCAATCAATTCCTCTAGCGGAAGCTTGGTCTTAACATCGACAGTGGCCACCTGAGACAAAATATCTAGTCCGGCTTGGTCGATTGGATCGGAGACGAGTACCTTAGGCATGAATCAGTCGCGCGGGGTTTGCTAGCTATACAAGGGGCTATGTTACTGCAAATTGGTCAGTCGCAAGGTCTAGAGATCTTAATATGTCATCTATTACACAGATAGCGTCAGACTCTTAGTATCCACTGACGTATCCATAGAAGACTCAAGAGATTCCAGCGCGTTAAAGGCATCAACAATTACCACATTCGACATTAGAAAACCTTCGGGATCGCTGAGAAAAATGCGACTAGTCGGCTTCAGAATCTGCTTGAAAGTCGGATTGGAAGTCGTCGCAGTTACAGCAGCGTCGGTAGAGAGCCAGTGGTTTTTGAGGTGAGGTGCGATCGCCCGCCCCATCGCCTCAAGCCCCTTCTCCCCATACGCCCGATAAACCCCCGCCAGCGAAATCCCCTCCTTTAGCCGCAGCCCCACCATAATCTGCTCCATCACCTGCTCAGCTAGCGGCAGCACCAGCTCTTCAGTCTGTCCGCCTCGCGCCACAAACGCATCCACCCAAGCCCGATAGGTCTTTTGAGTGCGCGGCCGATCGATTCGCTGATGGTTCACATAGCTCGTCGCTCCCATCCCAAACCCATAGCAAGGCTCAGACTTCCAGTAGGTCAGATTATGCCTCGCCTCATAGCCACTTTGCGCATAGTTACAAATTTCATAATGGTCGTAGCCAGCGCCCGTAAAATATCGCTGAGCCATGCGGTACATTTGCGCCGTACTCTCATCGCTAGGTAAAGGCAGCTCGCCCGGCTGATAATAGCGGCTAAAGGCCGTCTGAGGCTCCACGATCAAATCGTAATTAGAGATATGAGTAGGCCCCAAAGCAACCGTTTTCTCTAGCGCTAACTGCCAGCTATCCAGCGTTTGATAAGGCAGCCCCGACATCAAATCCAGGCTAAAATTCTCGACTTGCGCCTGATGCAACAGGTCTACCGCCTGAAAAATATCCGCCGCCCGGTGAAACCGCCCAGCAGCGGCCAACACCGAATCCTCAAACGCTTGAGCGCCCAAACTAACGCGGTTAACGCCTGCTGCCCTGTAGCCTTGCACCTGCGCCAAGTCAAAGGTCGCCGGATCCATCTCCATCGAGATTTCGGCAGTGGGCGCAATGCCGAACTTATCGTCTATTGCGTTAAGAATCAGCGCGACTTGAGCGACCGATAGTAAAGAAGGGGTGCCCCCGCCGAAAAAAACCGTCTGCAGGGCTTGGCCGGATACTGGCGTAGCGCTAATCTCGCGGATCAGCGTCTGAACATACTGAGTAATCGTAGGGGAGTTTTCGCCCTGTGCGCGATCGCCCACCACCGACACCGCAAAGTCGCAATAAAAGCAGCGCCGCCGACAAAACGGAATATGAATATAGGCTGACTGGGTAGCTAGCAATAGCGCACTAAGGTTACAAAAATAAGTTGAACGCCAGCGATTGGGAGTCCACCCCCTATAATAGCCGTAATCATAATCACATCATGCTTTTCAGCGCATTGGGTACAAAGGCTTTCGCACCGCGATTTTCTCTGATGCCAGCATCGCTAACAGGCGCTACACATAGCTTATGCTTGACGCTCTCATCATCATTTCATTCATCCTCACCGGAGCTGGAATTGGCTTTTTCATTGTCGATTTTCTACCCGAATCTGCGCTCGCACAGGTCACCAACTTAGAAGGACTAGAAGTGGTTACCGCTGGCTTTGGCGCACTCATCGGCGTCGGCATTGGCCTGGTCGTTCAAACCAGCTACCGGCGCTTAGAAAAGCAAATCGACAGTATGCCGCCCGACACGCTACTCGCGAGAGCCGTCGGTCTAGTGGTAGGTTTACTCATCGCTAACCTGCTGCTAGCGCCTTTATTTTTGCTTCCCATCCCAGACAAATTTGGCTTCACCAAGCCAGTCACCGCCGTTATGGGCAGCCTGCTGTTCGCCTTTTCCGGCATGAGCCTAGCCGAAAATAACGGACGCGCCCTTTTTAGACTCATCAATCCCAACAGCTACGAAGCCCTTTTGATCAACGACGGCACCCTCAAGCCAACCAAATCCAAGGTGCTAGACACTAGCTGCATCATCGACGGACGCATCGAAGATCTGCTAAAAACCGGCTTTGTAGACGGGCAGCTCGTAGTCCCCCAGTTTGTACTCGAAGAACTCCAGCGCGTCGCCGATTCCTCTAGCGATCAAAAGCGAGCGAGAGGCCGCCGAGGGCTAGACATCATCAACCGCATCCGCAAAAGCTATCCAGATCGCGTCGTCATTGACTCCGCCGACTACGACACCATCAGCGCAGTAGATTCCAAGCTAGTGAAGCTAGCCCAAGAGATGAACGCACAGCTAGTGACCAACGACTACAACCTCAATAAAGTCGCCAGCGTCCAGCAAGTCAGCGTGCTCAACATCAACGATTTAGCCAAAGCCATCCGTCCTACCTACCTGCCCGGCGACGATATTGAAATTAGAATTCTCAAGCCCGGTAAAGAAGCCACTCAAGGCGTAGGCTATTTGAACGATGGCACGATGGTCGTTGTAGAAGAAGGCAACGAGTTTATCGGTGACGAACTGGTCGTAGTGGTAACAGGTGCGCTACAAACATCCGCAGGACGGATGATTTTTGCTCGGCCAAATCGTTCGGCAACGGCGTCTTCTTAAAGACTACTTACAGAAAATCTACTTGAAGAGAAGCTACTTGCAGAAGAAGCTACTTTCAAATTAGAGAAAACCATTAGACGACAGTAGCTGTGGTTTTCTAGATAACATCAGTTCGAGTTAGGGAGTTGTTGAAAGGATTGTGATTGAGCCAAACATAGATTTCACAGACCTAATAAAATCGCCTTTTCTCAAAATTCGACCTTTGAATTTGATGACAAGCCTCTGCAACCAGCTCTATAAGCTGAAAGTTGCTTTTGCTTATCTCGAACTCACGTCAACTCATGTAGGCTTTGCTTTGCCAACCCCTTGGCGATAGCTGTGAATTTCTACTTTTTCCTTTCAAAAATTCGGTATCTCAAAAGCTACAAAAGCAAAATTATGGGAGTTGCCTTTGCAGGCACCCATATTCCACTGCTCGCACTACTGCTTTACTTTGCGAGTACGACTGAGGTTTCTATCGAAACCAGAATTAGCATTGTCGGAATTATCTTATTAGCAACCTTAATAGGAACAGCCGCTACTCTCCTTGCGCTGCATAAGCTACTTTCTCCGGTGAATGCGACGGTTATGGCCCTGAGGAATTATTGGAGCCACAAAGAACTTCCCAACCTGCCGACTGAATACACCGATGATGTTGGCATCTTAATGGCAGACACCACTCGAATTATTAAGCTGCTAGACAGCTCAATTCGCCGGCTCAAAGACTACGACGATCTTACGGGGCTACCGAATCGGACACTTTTTACGTCTCGGCTGATGCAGGCGGCTTCTACGCTAGGATCTCAGCAGAGGATAACCGTTTATCTCATTGATATTGATGGGTTTCGGGCTCTAAATGAGGTTGAGGGGTATAAGGTTGGCGATCGCGTTTTGAGCGAAATCGCTGCCCGCCTGATGTGCTATGCCGGCAGTAAAGACCGTTTAGCTCGACTCGGTAATGACGAATTTGCTTTCTTCACGCTAAGCAATCACGACGTAGAACCTACGCTATCGTCAGCTCAAGAGCTTTTAATGCTTTTGAGTCATCCGGGCGATCCGCCTGATACGTCATTTCGGGTTACTGCGAGTATCGGTATCTCTGTTTACCAAAAAGTCGACGCCTGTACGCCAGATCAGCTAATTGCAAATGCCTACACCGCTCTACAGCAAGTCAAGCGAAAAGGGAGCAACAGCTATCATTTTTATTCTGCTGAGCTATCTGGTGGTTTACACAGACAGCTAAAACTAGCTGGCGATCTGAGACTTGCTTTAGAAAAAGAGCAGCTCTATCTAAACTATCAGCCTCGCATAGACTGGCAGAGAATCGAGATGGTTGGGGTCGAATGTTTGGTGCGCTGGCAACATCCCGAGTTAGGCAAGATATCTCCAGCAGAGTTTATTCCTATTGCCGAAGCCACAGGACTAGTTATCCCCATTGGAGAATGGATACTGCGAACGGCCTGTCAGCAAAACAAATTGTGGCAGCAGTCTGGCTTGCCGCTTTTCACAGTCGCCGTGAACCTATCGGCTCGGCAGATTGAGCAGCCTGGACTTGTTGATTTCGTTCAGCTTGTTTTGGATGAAACTCGGCTTGATCCTCGCTTCCTAGAGCTAGAAGTAACTGAGAGCTTGCTAATGGGAGATACTAAACACGCGCGATCGGTGTTGGAAGCGCTGCACGATAAAGGAATCGCCTTAGCGCTAGACGATTTTGGGACAGGTTACTCCTCCTTAAGCTATTAGACCTCTTGCATAAATATTATGTGTTAAGGTAACGCCCCTGTTTCCTCTCGTCTAACAGGCGACAAGAGAACGCTCATGGTTGTAGAGCGCTGCAATCAGGTTGAACCGCAGGCCATA
>Ga0115546_1001313_pt1 | contig 15516 bp, 13 predicted proteins | sample COGITO_mtgs_1004_FD_87186 | JGI IMG/M metagenome (GOLD analysis project Ga0115546, IMG submission 87186) | Pelagic marine microbial communities from North Sea - COGITO_mtgs_100413 | ecosystem: Environmental > Aquatic > Marine > Epipelagic | place: Germany:Helgoland, sampling site Kabeltonne...
ATGATATTAGTCGCCCCGATAGCAAATATGGGGGTAATGTTTTCTTCAATAAAATAAAGAATTCAGCATATAAAGGACCGATAGCTATTTTTACTTCACCTGTTTACATATGCACAACTTATCCATCATATTTTTTTAGAAGTGCAATATCTTATTGTATTACGTCTGGTATCCAGCTAAAACTGATCATGGATGAGGGGGACGCGTGCTTACGAGCAATGATTAACGAAATAAGTCTGTCTAGTGTTCTTCAAAAAAAAGATTGAAGGCAGTCAAGAGGCTACGCGACTACGAATATAAATAGTGACGAATCTTTCTTACCAATTAATGATTCTATAAGCCCTTCAAAAACACCTGATGAGGGCATAATAACAAGCTTTCTAAAAGTTTCCCAGATAAATACGAATTCATTTGAAGAATTTGAATTTGGTCGCCCGGATGGTTTCTGCTATCTTATAAACGAAGAAGTGAAGTTTACAAATACTCCGGGAAACTTGCAATTAGAATTTGCTTACTTCGGTACTGACTGCTTATCGTATGAAGTTGTATTCAAAATAACGGAGATTTTTGTCATAATACCAAGTAAAACAGACATTCAAAAAAAGGTTTCACTAGTGAGATTCAACAGAGATGAAGTTATTCTTAACCCTGAAATTATACATCTGATAAAATCGGTAAGCCAAAACCAATCGCAGCAAGCTGGCTCGACGTTACTTCATTTTTGTCAAAAAATATCAAGTTCTAATGGAATTTACATACGCTCTATATTTTGCAAGAGCGGGGAACTATATAAAAACTGGCTTTTAAAAGAGAGTGATGTTGATTTTACTGGGAAAGCCCCCGAATACTTGGATTACAACGAGGCTGTACAAGCTTACGAACTTTATACCGGAACAGAAAAAGCAGAACTTTCAGAATATTTGAAAAGACCTAAAATTGGTAACACTTATAAGTTTAGACTGGTCTTTACGGAATCTTTACAACTGAAGAGACTAAAATTGATTAAAACGATTTCTGGTAACATTAAGACAGATGTAACACTTTTGTCTGCGACCTTCTCAGATCTGCTTTTAAAAACATTTGATTCACCCTTGATTATTGAGAGATGCCATAACGTGGATGTCATCAATGAATGGAAAAGCCTATTCACATGTTTTATGGATGAAGAGCGTTTTTACTCGTTATTTTCTCCTCTTCGTCTTCCTACTGGAGAAGAGGAAGAAGAATCTTTCGAAGCCCTAACAAACTCTTCATCAAGATGGTTCTATACCGTAGAATAGGCGTGTGTCAAACTGCGACCATTGGTTCTTTATATATAAGAAGTAAAAGTCGCAGTTTCGACCGTCCTCATTAGGTGATTCTTTGACCACGAAAAAAAAAGTTTTGAAGAAGCTGTTGACTTTACAACACAGATTATTGCAATTTTAATAGCAAGGTTTGGGCACAATCTTTTAATTCTTTTTCATCAAAAATAACATGTCCAAAGGAGTCGCAAGTACCATAAGTTTTTAAAAGTAAGTCACCTAGTTCAATATCGAGAACCAATGGTTGCGGTTTTAAAAAATTTACCAACTCCAACGATTCATCCTTTATCATTTGAGCAACTTCTGCATCTATTCCTTTATATGTACCTATGAAAGCACCCGAAAAGTCATCTGCAGTCATTTGATCAGCCAGAAAATCTTTCGCTAAGTTAATGTATTCTTCCCTTTCTGAGAAATGAAAATTGTCTTCGATTGTTCCTATAGAGTCTAAAAGAATGTCAGACTCTTCAGGTTCTAAACAGGGTATTCGACCAGCTCTATTTATAATTGCAGTACCTTTGTTTTTCCTTGAAAATTCATTTAATTGCCCTAACAGGCCGAAAAATTTTTTTTCTTCCATGATTTTATTTTGTTAATTATTTAATGGTATTATATGCTCTAGAAGATCCGATGTTATCAAAATCTACTATAAAAACCTTTGTTCTAGCCGAGAAGTCATGATTTTCTAAAGATAATGTATTAATTCCCGTCAGTCTATGTTCTTAATTTCAATAGCTAATTAATGTATTAATTAAAATATTAATTGAAAAAGAAGTGCGGCAGAACGTTCTTACATTATAAAGGATCCATGCCACACAGTCAATCATCAAAAAACCCCGCTCGTAAGTTTTCTAATTGACGCTTATTAATGGATTGTGCTTTCATCACTCGACCAGTGTTTGGTCCTTCAGTCTGTACACCTATAATAAACCCCGCATAGAGGGCACTGTCTGTACCGCGATTTTTATTAGTGTAATACACATAGCCATTTTCTCCTCTTATTTTGATATTTGGATAAAAATCGCTGCTAGGATCCCGCATGACTTCTCTGACTACCCTTCTAAAAGCCAACTGGTTTTGTATACCTTTTTCACCCTCAACTCTGGTCAGACGACCTTGGCTTGGATATTTTGTTGGTTTTGCATTCGGGTTAGGTGGAAGAAGGTCGAAAATTCCTAATTCATCTCCATGTTTGTTGCAAAGGTGTTTTAATGACTCTTTACTCATTACAGCAAGTAAACCGTTGTTACCCACGAGCAACTTACCTTTGGGTACATTGCCAGCCACCTGTTCCGCACTAATAAGTCGCAAAGTTTTTAACTTATCCTCTTTTGAAATCGTAAGGAAATTTACACCTCCCGGATTCATTAAGTTCCACGCGTTGCTGACTTTGACGTTTTGTTGAGGCAGATCACCAGATAAGGTCACTACTTTTATTCGCAACCCTTTACGAGCTGGTAGTAGATTAGAATCTCGATTAGCATGTAGCTCACTTGCTCTTCTAATCTGGGTTGGCGTTGCAATTGGGTGCCCGACTTGAAATCCTTCACATTCACATGGATAGAAGCACGACCTAAAAATACTAAGTAATCCTACAAAGAATCGCTTCATAAATAAAAAAACCTCCCTAGGTTATAGGTAAATTAAAATGATTTATTCGGTATCTACAAATAATTATATCATTAACAGAAAAGATATACTAAAATTATAACACACGTATCGATAAAAATGCCAACCTAAATTAACTTTCTGGCTTTCTAGAAATCAGGCCGTCGATAATTTGGGTTACTATATCCTCCATCAGTCTATGTTCATAATTAAAAAAGTGCGGCAGAACGTTCTTACATTATAAAGAACCCTTGTTGCAAAGTTAATAGCTTCTTCAAAACTTTTTTTTCGTGGTCAAAGAATCACCTAATGAGAAAGGTCGGAACTGTAAAAAGAATTAGTAGCATAAATTAGCGTACTTTCTGCGACTCCAGGAAATATGAACGCAGTAGGAATATTTTCTTTCATATCTGCGTACCGTCTCAGTTCTTTCATATCTTTCAATCTACTGTGGAATGAAATTACTTCCTCTTTAGAGTCCTCGAAATTGGCATAACTGTCATCCCTAAAATTAAGTGGGAGAAAAAAATCAACACCTGATAAATATAAGAAAAGATCGAAACGAATCGTTGCCATTGAAATCGGTTTCGAAGTTTTAAAATATAAGACCCAAAAAAGCGTTTCTTTATTAAAATAAGAATTCCGAAAAGTATAGTCTTCAGTACAATAAAATTCATTACATTTAAAAGAGACCTATTTTCTTAAAGGCGAGAAAATATTCAATCGTGAATATGCAAATATAAATGGTTTAGGTAGAAGTACAAAAAAGGTTCTGATAATTTCCTTTAAAACCTATTAGAGGTACTGAGAATATATCTGTTATTTAGACTTTGTAGTCTTTGGTTGAAATTACTACACTATTCAAATTTTCATCAATGATTCGTTAAACACATTTTCTTAACGATAATTTGACTTCATATCCAAAGCATGATATTCTTACTTCAAGGTTAGATAAATATCAATAGGGCTTGTAGCTCAGTGGACTAGAGCACGTGGCTACGAACCACGGTGTCAGGGGTTCGAATCCCTTCTTGCCCAATACCTAAAAGGATATTCATAAAATAAATTTGTACTTTTCATGATTTAGTCAATAAAAAGTAGAAAAGTCAATATTAAATGAAAATTTCATACCTTGACAAAAATAAACAAAATCAGCTACAATTTGTTATACATTTTGGAGAGGTGGCAGAGTTGGTCGATTGCGTCTGATTTGAAATCAGATGAAGTGCAAGCTTCCGTGGGTTCGAATCCCACCTTCTCCGTTCTAAATACTAGGGGATGCAAATTTAAGTATATCTGTCTTTGTCTTCTTTATACGTCTTGAGTGCTTCTTCAATAATATCTTTCGTTATTTCTTGGATAATGATAAAGATCTAACCTGTCCGAAAGTAGTCCATTTTATCCTTATCCATCCAATACTCCATATTTTTCTCTGCTCCTATAACGCACAGTAAATTTATAACCATCTTCTGATTCAACGAAACTATTGATATTACTAGTCGTAGCACTTTCCAAAGAAGTTGGGAAGCTAATACTTTTAACTAAGATTAAAATTTATATAATTTAATTTCTGTCAGCCTTCAACCGGTAATAATCAAATCGCAACTTTTTTGAGGAATTTATAATTTGGGGTGGTAGGGGTCGAACCTACGAATAGCGGAGTCAAAGTCCGATGCCTTACCACTTGGCGACACCCCAAAACGAATGTGATTAGTCTACTTAATATTCTACATTACAATATTAGTAGTTTCTAATTTGACTGTCAAGCTTATACTTGCATTTTATCTCACTTTAATACTAACTCAGAAATTTTAATATATCACTTTAGTTTAAAAAGGTGATACTTGAAATCTAAAATATTTTTGATATAAAAATAAGGTACTATTCTTAGATAGTACCTTATAAGCATTTGTTAGTAATTACATGCTAGCTTTTACTTCACCAATTGCTTTCTTTAATAATTCTTCAGACTCAGGACTCATTTTCTTTGTGTCTTTAACATCTGAAATGAATTGTGGTACGGAGTTACGAAGATAAGGTCGTAATTTAGAGATAAATGGTAGTACATTTGGCACTTCAATATCATCTAAATAACCGTTAATACCAGCATAGATAATTGCAACCTGTTCTTCAACTGGGATTGGAGAGTTTTGTGCTTGCTTTAACATCTCACGTAAACGTACACCTTGTGCAAGTTGGTTTTGTGTTGCTTGATCAAGATCTGATGCGAATTGAGAGAATGCTTCTAATTCAGCAAATTGTGCAAGTTCAAGTTTCAGTTTACCAGCTACTTGCTTCATCGCTTTAATTTGTGCCGCTGAACCAACTCGTGATACTGAAATACCAACATTAATAGCAGGTCGAATACCAGAGTTAAATAAATCACCTGAAAGGAAAATTTGGCCGTCTGTAATTGAAATTACATTTGTCGGGATATAAGCTGATACATCACCGGCTTGTGTTTCAATGATTGGTAGAGCAGTCATACTTCCTCCGCCAAGTTCATCACTTAGTTTTGCTGCTCTTTCTAGTAGACGAGAGTGTAAATAGAATACATCACCTGGGTATGCCTCACGTCCTGGTGGACGTCTTAGAAGAAGTGACATTTGACGATAAGCTGACGCCTGCTTTGTTAAATCATCATAGATCGCTAACGTTGCTTTTCCATTATACATAAAGTACTCTGCTAGTGCAGCTCCTGTGTATGGAGCAATGTACTGTAGTGTTGCTGGATCATCTGCATTAGCAGCAACAATAATAGTATATCCTAGAGCACCTTTTTCTTCTAATGTATTAACAACCGCTGCTACAGAAGATGCTTTTTGACCGATTGCAACATAAACACAAACAACATCCTCAGTTTTTTGGTTAATAATTGTATCAATCGCAACTGAACTTTTACCTGTTTGACGATCTCCAATAATTAATTCACGTTGACCACGTCCAATTGGAATCATCGCGTCAATCGCTGTAATACCAGTTTGTACTGGTTCACAAACCGACTTACGTGTAATGATACCAGGAGCCATTGATTCAACTAAACGGGCTTCTGTTGAAGCAATATCTCCTTTACCATCAATTGGTCGAGCTAATGAATTAACTACACGTCCTAAGAATGCATCACCAACAGGTACTTGTGCAATTTTACCTGTAGATCGAACTGTACTACCTTCAAGGATATTAATACCAGCACCCATTAGAACGGCACCAACATTATCATTCTCAAGGTTTAGAGCAATACCAACTGTACCATCGTCAAACTCTAATAATTCACCTGCCATTACTTGCTCTAATCCATAGACACGTGCAATACCATCTCCAATTTGAAGAACTGATCCAATGTTATCAATTTGAACTTCTTGGTCGTAGCTTTCAATTTGTTGACGAATAATATTACTGATTTCGTCAGGTCTAATGTTAATCATATTTCAGCCTAGTTAGTTATTTAATTTTTTTGTTAAGTATAGTTTTTAGTCTTTAAACTAAAAATGAAAAAATTAAAACATATAAAATGTGTATTTTTTTAATCCAAATATTAATTTGAAGCCCCAAGAAGATTACTTATCTTTCTTAATTGGCCACGAATACTTGTATCAATATATTGCGATCCGATTTCAACTGTAAATCCACCAATTAAATTTGGATCTACTTTAAGTGCAAGTTTTATTTGCTTAGCACCTGTAATTGTTTTCAATTTTTCCGCAAGATCCTTCTGTTGTTGTGCTGATAATGTAATTGAAGATATAACTTTTGCAACTTCAATTGATTCTTGTTTATACGATAGTTCTAGGTATCGTTGTGCTACGCCATCAAGTAACGCAATACGATTACGGTCGATTAATAAAAGTAAAAACTTTAATGTATTCGCCGCAATTTGTTCTCCTAGAACATCTTTAACGATATTTTTCTTCGCTTCTCTTGTAATTACTGGATTAGCTAGGAATTTTTTTAGATCACTCGAATTGGCTAAGAATTGTGAAACGATGTTCATATCGTTAGTTGTTTCCTTCAGAGTGTCGTTCGCTTTAGCTAAACTTAGAAGTGCTTCAGCATATGGTTCTGCAACTTTACTTACAACAATTGACATAATTTATTCTCCTAAGTTAGAAATATTTCTATCAAGAATTTGTTGTTGTAGGTTCGAATTTAATTTTCCCTCTAACTGTAATGTAACGCGTTTAAGAGCTAGAGTAACAACATACTCTGAAATTTGTTTACGGACTCTAGCTTCAATCGTTCCAATCTGTGCTTTTGCCGAAGATGTTAAACGTTCAATTTCAGCTTTCCCATCCATTAAAATCTCACTTTTAACTTTACGGGCTGTAGTTTCTGCATCTGTTTTAATAGATTCAATAACTAATTGTGCTTGTTCTAGTTGTTTTTCACCCTCAGCAAGTCGAGTATCCGCTTGTTGTAAACGTTCTTCAGCTTCTTTTATTGCACCTACAATCTTTTCTTGTCGCTCTGATAAACTTTCAGTTAATGCACTGCTACCTAGATAGATAATACCCCCTAGTAATAGAGTAATATTAATAAGGTTAGTTTCAAAGATATCAGGATTAAACGAAACAGCTAGATGTGCGGAAAACCCGTTTAATGTTTGATTAAATAAATCCATCTGTTATTGCGAAGTTTTTATTAAAAATACTTAAAGTATTACTTTCCCTAATAACTTTTCTTTTATTAGTTCACTTAACTCATCAACTTGTGTTTCAAGTTTTTCCAGAGCTATGTTTTTTTGTGCTTCCAGTTCACGATTTGTCTTATCGATTAAACCTGCAGCGTCTTTACGAGCTTGGTTGATTTCTGAGGCTACAATTTCTTTTGCTTCCTTTTCAGCTTCAGAAATAACTCCTTGAGCATTCTTTCTAGCGTCTTTTAATTGCTCATCGTATTGTTGATACAATGCATCCGCTTTTAATAAACGTTCTGAAGCATTCGTTAAATTACCACTAATTAGTGTTTCACGTTCTTCTAAAAGTTTACCTACTGGCTTATAGAAAACAAAAGTTAAGATAGTTGTTAATGCTACAAATTGTAGCGCCATTAATGGCAATGTTGCATTAAAATCAAATAATCCACCGGCTCCTTCAGACATAGCTAATACTTGCACTAATGGCATTAAAAGATTGTTCATATTAATTCGCTATGTTATAAAAAATTGTAACTACGCTAAATTTAATTAAAAAGATTAAATTTGCTTAAAATAGCGCTTAGTATAAAACTAAGCGCTTTAGCTATATTAACCAGCGAATGGGTTAGCGAATAATAAACAAAGTGCAACTACAAGCCCATAAATTGTTAAAGACTCCATGAATGCTAAAGATAAAAGAAGAGTACCACGGATTTTACCTTCTGCTTCTGGTTGACGAGCTAAACCTTCAACAGCTTGTGCTGCTGCAGATCCTTGACCAATACCAGGACCGATAGCAGCTAAACCAATAGATAATCCTGCAGCGATAACTGAAGCGGCTGAAATAATTGGATTCATAATCGTTTTATTCTTGAAATAATTTTTATTTATACAAAATTAACAAATTTCTATTTGTTTAAAATTGCTTGTAATCATTAAACTAAAGTAGTTTATTATTCTAATGATTCGCCAATATAGGCTGCTGAAAGTGTTGAAAAAACTAATGCTTGTACTGAACTTGCAAAAATACCTAATACCATAACAGGAAGTGGTATAAATAATGGTACAAGTAAACATAACACTGATACAACAATTTCATCCGCTAAGATGTTACCAAATAAACGGAAGCTAAGTGAAAGAGGTTTTGTAAAATCCTCTAGTATATTAATTGGTAGAAAAATTGGAGTTGGAGAAATATATCTAGCAAAGAACCCTAATCCTTTTTTACTTAATCCAGCATAAAAATAACTTACTGAAGTTAATAATGATAACGCTACAGTAGTATTGATATCATTCGTAGGGGCTGCTAATTCACCTTCTGGTAATTCAATTAATTTCCAAGGTACTAATGCACCATACCAATTTGCGACAAAAATGAATAAGAAAAGAGTTCCAACATAAGGGATCCATGGTCTATATTCATATTCGCCAATCTGATCTTTGGCAATTCCTGCGACATATTCAAAGACAGATTCAACAAAATTTTGTAATCCTTTTGGGATTTGTTCAAGTTTTAGAGTACCCGCAACAGCGATGGCTAATATAGTAGCTATTACTAACCATGTTACTAATAATACTTGCCCATGCACTGTAAAACCAGCGAACGACCAGTATAAATGAGTACCTACTTCGACAGCAGCTAACGAGAAAAACATAAATATATATAACTCGACTTGAGTGGTGCAAATTTTTTCTTATTGCTTATTATTAATTATACCTAGGGTCCAGTAAACGGTCCAAATAAAAAACTATACAAAATGTTTGTATAGTTTTTTATTTGATTAATTATCTACTATTCTTTCCTAACACTATTCCTTCAGAAAGCTTGGATAAAATTAATTGGATTGATTTTACTGCATCATCATTTGCTGGAATCGGTATATCCACAAGATTTGGATCACAATTAGTATCCAGAATTGAAATAATTGGAATTCCAAGTTTACGACACTCTAAGACAGCAGTATTTTCGCGTTTTGGATCGATTATAACAGCGATATCTGGTATTTGTGTCATTTCCTTTAAACCTTCTAAATTTTGACGCAATTTTTCCTGCTCACGTCTTAATAAAGCTGCTTCTTTTTTTGGTAATAAGTCTAATTCGCCACTTTGCTCCTTTTCATCTAATTCCTTAAGGTATGTTACACGTGTTTGGACAGTTGTCCAATTTGTAAGCATTCCGCCTAACCAACGATGGTTAACATAAAAGGCTCCACATTTTTTTGCTTCTTCAGCAATAATATTAGCTGCCTGACGTTTTGTTCCGATAAAGAGAAAGGTTTTATTATTTTTGGCATTTTTTTGCACATAATCCTGTGCATATGTTAGTAGACGTGATGTTTGTATTAAATCAATTACATGTATTCCATTTTGTTCCGCATAGATGTATGGAAACATTTTTGGATTCCATCTACTTGCTTGATGCCCAAAATGTACTCCGGCATCTAATAATTCACTTAGTGTTATTGCTGTCATATTTTGTATTGTTACTAAATAACTACTTCTTTTTAAAAAGTTCGCTTTGAATAAGTTTCTAAATCTTTCTTGAATAGAACTCGATTACGAATAATTCGTTTAACTTCAATGCTATCCACTCGCGATCTATTATACCTAATATTTTTGCACTTAAATTCTTTTTATCAAAATCTAGATGTTGAGGAATATTAGAAAGTGCAGGAGATTCTAAGTATTTATTAACTAATTTTTTTGACGCTACATTATCTTTAATCGCTAATTTGTCACCTGGTCGACATTGATAACTTGGAATTGAAACAGAAAGTTGATTTACTGTAACATGTCCATGACTAACAAGTTGACGAGCAGCTGCAATTGTTGGTGCTAGTCCAAGTCGAAATATAAGATTATCTAATCTCATTTCTAACAATTGTAAAAGGATAGTACCAGTGGTCCCTTTAATTTTTTTAGCTTGTTTAATGTAATTCATTAATTGCTTTTCGCTTAGACCGTAATTGAAACGAATTTTTTGCTTCTCTTCTAGTCGAATTGCGTATTGCGTAAGCTTTTTTTGATTAGCTCCATGTTGACCAGGTCTTGTATTAGAGTTCCCCTTTTTACTTGTAAGTCCTGGTAAGTCACCTAATCTTCGTGTTATTCGAAGTTTTGCTCCAGTATAACGAGCCATATTAATTTATTTATTTAATTTATTTAAAACTCTTACTAATTTACTATAATAATTCGAAAAATCCAATATATGGTTTTATTTTTCTAATAGTTGGCTAAAACGTGATCGTAAAACTGTAACTTTAACATCTTTAATTTGTGTTTGAAGAATATTATTTGGTTTATTAGTTTGTAATTCTAGATTCTGATAATATTTAAATCCAGTTCCAGCAGGAATTAGGCGACCGATTATAACATTTTCTTTTAAACCGTGTAACCAATCTTTTTTTCCTTCAATTGCTGCTTCTGTTAATACGCGCGTTGTTTCCTGAAAACTAGCAGCTGAAATAAAGCTATCACTGTTTAATGAGGCTTTTGTTATACCTAATAATACAGGAGTATAAAATGGAGCTTGTTCATTGGCGGTTAAACTAGCTCTAGTAATTAAGTCTACTTGATAAAGATTTAATAGTTCGCCTGGTAATAGAGTTGTATCTCCACTATCTTCAATTCGAACCTTTGTGGTCATTTGCTTAACTATAATTTCAATATGTTTATCAGCAATTTGAACATTTTGTGATAAATATGTCCGTTGTACTTCATTTACTAAAAAAAGTTGTAATCCACGAAAACTATGTCGACACGCCTCATTAATCGGTAATTTTTCTAAGTAATAATAATAATTGAAAAGAGTTTCAAGTTTTTCATGTGGGCTAATTGGACCATCTGTTAATGGTTCAATAAGTTTTACATAGTCACCATTTGAAAAACGAATTTTATCCCGCGCTGTGAAATTAATTGTTGTAATATAACCTTTTTCGTGAGTTACTTCAATCTTTGAATTTCGTAAATTTACATATCCTTCATGGGGTGCTAAGATACATGGATTTTTAATTTTCCGTGCTTCGAGAATTTCTTCTACTTTTGGTAATCCTTGAACAATATCAACGGTCTTTAATTTTTCGTAAATTAATGTGGCTAATTTGTCTAAACGTTGGACTAAAGATCCCGATTCAATTTCTAAAACGGATCCCTCCGAAATCAAATATGGTCGACCTAATCGGATATAAAGATTAGTTTCGTCAATTTTATATACTTGACCAGAATACTTGGATTTAGTATTTTTTGAAATTTGATTTCCAGTTCGAATTAATTCTCCGACTTTAACTTTTAACTCTTCAATTTTTGAAAAATGGGGAATAGATCGAATATCTTTGTCTTGTAATATTAAGATTTCATTTATGTTAGCAGCATTATTTTTAATTGCACCTAACGTACCTTGAGTAGGGAAAAAGATTTCTAATTGCGCTAAATTAGTTAAATTATTTACATGTTGATTTTCCTGTACTAAAAATTTGATTGTTGTTTTAATGTTATGAATACTACTATAGCTTGTTATTAAATCATCAATCTTTAGTACTTCATATTGTGAAATTTGTAAGCGATAATTCTTTTCAGGTTTATGTAATATTTCAAATGCTGTTTGTAGTTTTGATTGGTTGTTTTTTATTTCTAAAGTAAGAAATGTGTTTAAAAGTTCAACCGGTCCATTTGATTTAACGTGTTCCCAGTTTTTTAAAAAAATCTTTTTAACTGTTTTAATTTTAAAGTTTTGTTTATGGGCAGATGGAAAAAAGTTTTGTTTTAAAAAGAATTCTTTTTCACGCGCGACTTTGTACTCTTTAACTGGTCTTATTAATATGTATTCAATTTTATTAATCTCGGTGAATTCTACATAAACTAATTTTTGTGCAATAATACCGTCGATAATTTGATTGCCAGGCTCTACAAAACCATCACTACGCTCAATATCTTCACACTGTACTGCATTAATTTTAAATAATTCACCTGGTTTAATACTTACCTCTTGACCCAAATTATTTACTTGTAGTATTCCACTAACTTTTGTAAAAAATTTTGGTATTATTTCTGTTCCCTTAGGGATCAAGTTATTATTTCGAGTTTTTAGTTTTTCAAATAGGGCTACATTTTCAACATAGTGTGTTTCTTCTGGTATCCAATACAGAGCTCCTGAAAAAAGTTTTCCGGGTCCTTTTCTTTTCTTTGTAGCAAATTTTTTTTCAATATTATATGTTACAGTACCTCCTGTTTCAGTTCTATATGGATTATTAATTAATGTTGCAATTGTTTCACCGTGCTGCATTATTTTATTTTGTTGAATTTCTAGCTGAAACTCCTCGCTGTTATCGAATTTTAATGTATTTTTTTTAGCGTTATTAGTAGTGTTAGCAAGTAAGATATTTGCATTCTGTAAAACTAGTGAAAAATTTAAAATTCTGATTTCATTTTTCTCAAAAGTTTTATTAAATTTTACAATTCCAGAATAATTATTTAGTATCTGCTTTTGTGCTATAACCGATCCAGTTGTACCTGTTTGTCCTAATTTTGCTATTAATTCTGAAGAACGTGGTAAAGAATAACGTTTACCTTGCAAAACCCAGATTAGACCAGGATTTTTATTTTTCTGTACCAAATTTCCTTGCTTATCAAGTATTTTCTCAATCTCAATATTTTGAAAAAATACTTCGCCTGAAATATTTGTATATACAGTTTTACTGTCTTCTTCTAAAACAAGATTTGCATCTTTTTTTATTTCAGCAATAATTTGATTCGTATAAACTTTTTGCCCTGTATTTGATAGTAATGTGGCCCCTTCTGGAAGTTTTATTTTGGTACACGAACCTTTTAAATTTTTAATATATAAAGTTACATTTTCTTTTGTTAAAAAACTTCTTGTGCCGTGTAACGTACGTATTAAATTAGCAGCTTTAGCTGTTTTATAATATAAAGTCCCTTGAAAGGGGGTTCTGATTTGACGTGTTAAATCTCCAGAAAATACACCCCCTGTATGAAATGTTCGCATCGTTAGCTGCGTACCAGGCTCACCAATAGATTGTGCAGCTACTATGCCTATTGCTTCTCCTAGATCCACTAATCGAGAATATGCTAGATGCCATCCATAACAATTTCGACAAATGGAACGAATTGAATTACATGTTAATGGTGATCTAACTTTCAATTGTTTTAAATCTAGTTCGGTGAAGGTGTCTATTAAATCAGATGTAAGTTGTGTATTTATTGGTAGTACTTGATTTGTGTCAGATTTTGTTAATGGTTGAGCTAAAAGTCGTCCAACTATACGATCTTTAACGGATAAATTTGGGCTTGATTCATTAATCAATTCCCTTTTAAGTAATCCATCTTGAGTGTAACAGTCTTCTTCGCGAACAATGATATCTTGTGCCACGTCCACTAAACGTCGAGTTAGATAGCCTGAATCAGCTGTCCTTAACGCTGTATCTACTAAACCTTTTCTTGCGCCGTAAGATGAAATTATATATTCCGTAACCGTTAACCCTTCTCGAAAGTTACTTTGAATTGGAAGGTCAATAATTTGTCCTTGTGGATCAGCCATTAATCCTCGCATACCTACTAGTTGCCTAACCTGTGATATATTTCCTCTTGCACCTGAAAATGCCATAATATAAAGTGAGTTAAACGGGTCACTTTCACGGAAATAAGTTATGACATCCTCTTTTAAAAAATTACTTGCATTGTTCCAAATATCAATAACTTTTTGAAATCGTTCAATATTGGTTATACTTCCAATTTCATAATGTTGTTCTGTAGTTTCTACTTCATTGTTTGTTAAACCAATTAGGGAACGTTTTTTCTCTGGTATTCGTAAATCTTCTATACTAAGTGAGATTCCAGATTTTGTTGCGTAGTGAAATGTTAAATTTTTTACTTTATCTGCGATAATAGATGATTTAACAACTCCATAATTATGAAAAGCACAATACATTAAATCCTTTAACTGGCGTTTATTAATAATTCCATTATTAAAAAGAATTTTTGTGTTTTTTTCTTGGTCTAATGTCATCTTAAATGCTCAGTGATATTAAAATTAATAGAAAATTTCGTTTAAAAGAATTCGTCCTGGTGTAGTTCGTATATATTTTGTAAATGAATTTTCCGTTAGACTTTCTTTAATTTGAATATTATTCGAAATTTGAATAGTATAGTTCTTAGTAATAGTTTCTTTAAAAGATTGCTTATGCTCATCCTCAACTTTACCGTTAAAACGAACCCAAATAAATGTATGTAAATCGATTTGTGCTTGTTGGTATGCAAGTATTGCATCTTTAAAATCAGAAAAATATGGTTCTTGTTTTTTTTGTTGCGATGGATTATTAGCAGTTAGATAATAGCAACCAAGTACCATATCTTGACTTGGTGTTAAGATTGGGTCACCCGTAGCGGGGGATAAAAAATTATTAGGTGCTAACATCAATAAACGTGCTTCGGTTTGTGCTTCTAAGCACAATGGAATATGAACTGCCATTTGATCTCCATCAAAATCAGCATTAAAAGCTGGACAAACAAGTGGATGTAATTTAATTGCACGGCCTTCAACTAAAATTGGTTCAAAAGCTTGAATGCCTAAACGGTGTAATGTAGGTGCTCGGTTTAGAAGAATAGGATGACCTTCCATGACTTGGGCAAGAATTTCCCAAGCTAACGCTTCATTGTTTTGGATAATATTTTTTGCTGCTTTAATATTATTAATAAGCCCATCGTAAATTAAACGGTGAATAACGAATGGTTGAAATAATTCAATTGCCATTTCTCGTGGTAATCCGCATTGGTTTAGTTTTAATTCTGGTCCAACAATAATAACCGAACGTCCTGAGTAATCAACTCGTTTTCCAAGTAGGTTTTGTCGAAAACGTCCTTGTTTTCCTTCAATGATATCTGATAATGATTTTAAAGGACGGTTGTTTAAACCAACAACAGCTTTACCTCGGCGTCCATTATCAATTAATGCATCTA
>Ga0115546_1001335_pt1 | contig 15408 bp, 16 predicted proteins | sample COGITO_mtgs_1004_FD_87186 | JGI IMG/M metagenome (GOLD analysis project Ga0115546, IMG submission 87186) | Pelagic marine microbial communities from North Sea - COGITO_mtgs_100413 | ecosystem: Environmental > Aquatic > Marine > Epipelagic | place: Germany:Helgoland, sampling site Kabeltonne...
AGGTCACTAGCGTGTCGGAACTTTCTGACGTTCAGCCGGGAGACTGGGCCTATACAGCTTTGCAGCGGCTAGTAGAAGAGTATGGCTGTTTGGAGGGCTACCCCGATAACACTTTTCGAGGGAACCGCGCCCTTACTCGCTATGAGTTTGCGGCTGGTCTGAATGCCTGCTTGGATATAGTTATTTTTCCGCTCCCAAGCGACAGAAGCAATTCTGAAGAGATTAGGCGATTGCAGGAGGAGTTTGCGGCTGAGCTAGCGATGGTGCGAGCAGATGTGGATACGCTAGAAGCTGATGTTGCTCAGCTAGAGGCTAACCAGTTTTCTACGACGACAAAGTTTAGCGCTCAGCTGTTTACTCACCTTAACTTCGCGACTTCTAGCGGCGATATTAAAGCAGAAGGCATTAATGTATTTGTCCCAGCGCGTGACCCTGTGACCAATCAGCCTGTTGTTCGAACGCTAACAGAAGATCCAGAACCCACCTTTAGCTATTACACCTGGCTAAACTTTACGACCTCTTTTACTGGAAAAGACCGTTTGCAGCTTCAGCTCACGTCTGGTGATGGTAACGGCGCTGGGAACTACTATGGTTCGGCAGGCTTGTTTAACACGACGGGCGTTCCGTTTACGCTTCAGACCGGCACTATTGGTGAAGATAATGTAATTGTGCGAGAGGTCTTTTACTCTTTTCCCGTGGGTGAAAAACTCTCGTTTACGATTGGCCCTGCTGTTAACTGGTATCGGCACTTTGACAATAACCGCTACACGTTTTACCTGACGGGCGCCAATAGCTTTAACTCGAGCGGTAGCACCCAAGTAAATGCTGTAGACCGGGGTGCGGGCGCTGTTGCCGAGTTAGATATTACCGACTGGTTGGATTTTAGACTAGGCTATTTGGCTGAAAATGACGAATTTTTGCCGGGGCCTCGGAGCTCTACGACCAACGGCCTTTTTGCGGGAACGACTACGCTTACGGGGCAGCTGGGTATTCGACCTACAGACGATATTAACCTCAGGCTGCTCTATACTCGCTCGAACCAGGAGCCGACTGCTGCGGGCTTTGTGGGCGGAACCATTGGCGAACCGATTACCGGCTTTGCCGACGACGGCTTTGGGGGGCCGCTGCGAACGGCGACTTCGGATACCTTTTTGTTCAACTTCGATTGGGCGATATCAAATGGCTTTGGCCTGTTTGGCCGCTATGCCTACGGCAGTACAAACCTGTTTCCGGTGAGCGACGCGCTGCCCGATGGTGAGGTAAATTCTCAATCTGTTCAGGTGGGTGTGGCTTTCCCAAACCTGTTTAGAGAGGGCGCTCAAGGAATTATCTCCTATGTTCGTCCTTTCGATATTGTAGACGGTCGTGAATTTCTTGCTTCTGGCGGCGGCGATGGTGGCAAGCAGCAAGAGATTGAGGTTGCCTATCGCTATCCGATTAGTCAGAACATTGCCCTTGTCCCTTCGGTTTACTGGATTGATAATGTGAATAACTTTAGCGACAATCCAGATCTTTACATCTTTAACCTTCAGGCACAGCTTTCTTTTTAGACTAATTTTAATTGGGCTGTGGCTATTTAACTTTGCTCCTAAGATCTATGGCTGTGCAAGGCGACCAACCTTGTACGGCCATTTTCTTGAGAGCTAATTGAGGCTAATTGAGAACTAACGGAGATGCTCTGCTGAGTTGCATGAGCAGATTACATGTAAAAAGGTTCAAGCTGCTTTTGGTATCATTCGCTACCGTTTTTTATAATGAAGTTGTTCAAAGAAAATAACTTTAAGGAAACTCAACTATATGAAAGCTACTGCAAGCAACACTTCTAACCGCCTGATGACGCAACTAGCCCAGCGCCTGAACTTAGGCAGAATTTTAGAAGGAACTTATGGCACTGGCGCAATGACGGCCGGTTATCAGCGAGAAGCCCGTAAGGCTAGCTGGACAACAGAGCAGCTATTAGCCATGTCTGCGGCTAAGTCTTTTTACAACTAAGAACTAAGCTGAGCGATTGGTTTTGATGGCTTTACTAGGTGCGATATGGGTGCGATCACGGCTATTGCCTCAAAACTTCGAGCAGTGCGTACACGGCTGGCGGCTGGAGCGCATCGGTCAAAATAGCGACCGCGATATGCCGCTCTAGCGGAACGGGCAATGAATAAACCTGGATGGCTGCGGGAATGGGTTCGGCTGCTAATCGAGGCAAAATAGTACCGCCCAACCCTTGTTCTACTAAATTTACGGTAGCCGAATCCGTTTCAATTTCGTTGACTACGTTTAGCCGGTAGCCTAGTCCATTGATGTGGTTGTAAACGGGGCGCATCATCACATAGTCGATTGGCGGCATAATTAGCGGCTGTTTGGCTAGCGCTTCCCAGGTAAGTTTGTTGTTTCTGAGCTGAGTATCTGGCGGTAAAAGCACAACGTATTCGTCTCTTAATAGCTCCCATGTCGTAATCCCTTTCCCCGCCGGCAGGGTGATGATGCCAACATCACTGCGCCCTTCTCGTAGCGCTTGCTCTACCTGATGGGTATTTTCGTGCTCGGTTAAATTAGCTACGATGCCTGGAAAGCGCTCGCGCAGCTGCTTAAGGCCCTCTGGCAAAACGCGAGCCGCAATGCTGCGAAAAGTCGCAATTCGCACTTTTCCTCGGTCTAAGCCTTTGCCTACGGCGGCTTCTTTTAAAATGGCGTCAACGCCTTCTACCACCGTCTGAGCATGGGGTAATATGCTTGCTCCGACAGGGGTGAGGGTGGCTCCGTGGCGACCTCTAGAGAACAGGATCACGCCTAGAGACTCTTCTAAAGCAGCGATCGCATGGCTTACCGCCGACTGAGAAATACCTAGGCCTAAAGCTGCCTCTCCAAAGTTTTTTTGCTCAGCAACGGCAACAACAATCTTGAGCTGTGATAGCTTAACTTGATTTTGAGGATTATCTTTCACGAGGACTCTTAGGAGAGGACAGACTATTCAATCAATCTAACCTGGCGCGGGCGCTTTACATTCTACTTTCTCATGTAAAGGATGCGACCTGCTTTTGGTATCATTCGCTACTATTTCTTACTATAGAGATGTTCAAAGAAAACACATCGAAAAGGAACAAAGTCTTATGCAAATCGCTGCAAACAACAATTCTAATTATCAGGCTAGCCCCAGTGCTTACTGGCCTCTCCAGTCAAATCGCGCCTCCAAAGCGCCTCAGCAGACTTTGAAAGCTCGGTTGCAGAACCTGACAAAAACGCTTATCTGCCAGCTTACCGCTTCTTCAGAACCCTGTGTATGGCCTACTCAAGATGCTAGCGGTCAAACAGTTTGGAATGCCAAAGACGCTGCTTCTGAGAGAGCTATTCTCAATGCTTCAGAGACAGAACTGCGAATTTGGCTAGAAGAGCGCTATACGTTTTAAGCATAGGCTTTTCCGGTCGTTCAAGTTGAGCAAGTACCACAGCAAGTACAGCCAATTATCGAACTGATTATACCAGCCGTAAAGTCTTTGACTGCTGATAGCCTGGGAACACCTGGGAGAGGGCTTCAGCATTTAGCGAAAAATGCTCGCCGAGTAAGGACATCAACACGTCTCGAAAATCTGTTGTAATTGCTAAGTCGCGAGACTCATGCAGCGCTGTGTCTTCTAAGCTGGGCCACTCGCCGTACAGCTGTTTGCCTTTTATCGCTCCACCCAACAACCATATAGCATTGCCGTATCCGTGGTCGCTGCCACCATTGCCATTTTCGGCCACCGTCCGGCCAAACTCCGACATCACTACAATCGCTGTGTCCTCGTAAACAGAACCCAACTCTTCTGCAAGTGCCGCTAGTCCGGTTCCTAAAGGTTTTAGCTGCCGGCTTAGTATCCCGCGCTGATTGACATGTGAATCCCAGCCGCCTATTTCCATAAAGGCTACTTGAGTGGCTGCATCTCCAGACATTAGCTGGGCTAAGTAGCGGGCGCTCGTCTCAAACTGATCGGGTGCAGGTGCGTCTTTAGAAGCTGCTATGCGTTCGTCATTTAGCGACTTTAATAGAATGTCTCTGGCCTCGCGCCCCTCTTTATATATTTGGCTTAGCCGCTGATCTTGCGCGTATAGCTGGTCGAAAACAGTTTGAATTTGGGGGCGATCAATTTGGATCTGGTGGTTACCGGCTTTGCCAAAGGCCATACTTGCTACGATTTGCGGCCCCGTGAAAATCAGCGGCATAGAATTGCCTACACTCATTGCTTGAGTTGCGCTGTTTGCTGGTAGAACGCCTATTAGCCGGTTCATCCAGCCGCTACCGGTTAGCCTAGCCGTGCCTGATTCTAAGTAGTCTTGGGCTTGAAAATGCGATCGCGTTGCATCCTTTAAACCGGTTGCCTGCACAAACGCAAGGTTTCCGGCTGTCCACTGCGCCATCAGCGGCGCTAGCGATGGATGAAGGCCAAACTGTCCGTCTAAGTCGATCGCGCCGTCTTTTTCACCGGGTTTTGCGATCGCGATGGTGGGCCGCGCTGCATAGTAGTTGCTTTCTCGATAGGGCACCACAATATCTAGTCCATCTGCGGCTCCGCGTAGCAAAATTACGATTAGCCGAGGAGATCTGGCCGCTGCTTGCGCAGGCGATCGCCAGGCCCAACCCTGTGCGCCTACCGCCGTGAGTCCAGCCGCGCCTGCGAAGGCTGTTCGCCGTAAAAAATCGCGTCTTTTCAGTACCGTTTCCATAGCAGCCTCCTAGCGATACATCATAGATGGACTCCCCAACATTAAAGATGCTTGTAATGGCTCGGGGGCACGGTTGATGAGTTCGCGAGCTTCTGCGGTTACCTGGTTGCCTAGCGTCACTAGCAGCGCTGTTGGATCGGGCTTGCTTCCTCGAACAATGTTGGCTGTGGCGATCGCTATACTCACCCGTCGCATCATCACATCTGGGCTTAACCAGGCGGCCTCTGTTTGCGCGTAGCCGTTTGGCGCTTGGCATCGGTATAGCGGCATTCCTAGCTGGTTGAGGGCACTGCCGATCCGCGTTAATACTTCTTGGGAAGGTGCACTGACTCCCATAGCTCGAACCATCGAAAGCATATATTGATAGGGCGTTCTAAACTTACGCTGATAATGAGAGAGATTCCAGAATTCATCACTTTCGAATAGCGCTAGCAGCGTTTGTGCAATATCGCCTTTTGTCACTAAAAACCGTTTGGCAAGTTGAGAGACGAGTGCTACCGGTGGCTCGTCAGCGACAAAAAACTGCGCTAGCTTGTAGCTAATATGCTGGGCTGTGGCTGGATGGGCTGCTAGAAGATCTAATGCGCGATCGCCTTCTTCTACGCCTTGCCCGATGAGGGGCTGATCTAAAAACGTTTTGGCACTCGAATCGTGGCGGTCTGCTGCAAATACAAAGCCACTTTCGTCTGTACTGGGCTGCACGTTATGGACGACACTCCAGCCAGTGAGCGTTTTAGCCAAAATTTCTACATCTGTTTGACTGTAGCCGCCTTCTACGCCTAGCGTATGCAACTCCATCAACTCGCGCGCGTAGTTTTCGTTTAGCCCTTTAAAGGGCCCTTTGGCCCCGGCACTGTTGGGATCGGTATTGCGCCAGTTATCTAGGTAAAACAGCATCGCTGGGTGCTTGGCGGTGGCTCCTAGCAAGTCGCGAAACTTGCCTAGCGCATGTTGGCGAATGGCCGATTGCTCGTAATTGCCTACCCACATTAGCGTCAAGTCTTTTTGGGCAAACACATTAAAGTGATTGAACCAAAAGTCCACCATCATCTCTCGCAGTTGATAGGGACTTTCCAACGCCCACATTAGCTTGGATTGCTCAGCTTCTTTGATTATTTTTTGTCGCCACTTGCTGATTTGCTTTTTCTTCTCTTCAGAAGGATTTCTTGGAAACGCTGCTTGGTTGAACAATGCTAGCGGAGACATTGACAGCGTAGAAAGTTCTGATAATCTCTCGGCCAGCGCGTTTGGCTCAGTCTCGCTTTTCGGCTTTACCTGCGATTGAATGTAGCTGTCTATACCTATCTTACTGAGAGCTGTGCGATCGCCTGGTCTAGCTCCAAAGCTGAGCCGATCTAAAACATGCGTTACTTTTTGATCTGCGTTTACAAGCATAGAGTAGCGGAGCGCAATAATTTAATTGCTGGAAAACCAGTCGATGAGCTTGCGAGCAATGCTGAGTCTGCTAGGAACAGGCGGTAGCTCGCTTTTGTGGAACCAGGCGGCGGCTTCTATTTCTGTTGGATCAGGAATAATTTCCCCGCTGGCGTATTCGGCGGTAAAGCCTACCATCAGCGAGTCTGGGAAGGGCCAGGGCTGAGAGCCGAAGTAGCGAATATTTTTGATCTCAATGCCGACTTCTTCTTTTACTTCGCGGGCGACTGTTTCTTCTAAAGATTCGCCGGGTTCTACGAAGCCTGCTAAGACGCTGTACATGCCTGCTTTAAACCGGGGGGCACGGGCGAGTAGAACATTTTCTCCTTGGTAAATGAGCATGATGACTGCGGGAGATAGGCGCGGGTATTGGCGAAGGCTGCATTTGGGGCAGCGCTTGGCGCGTTCGGTGGGGGCTTGCTGCATGGGGGTGGCGCAGTGGCCGCAAAACTGATGGGTGCGATCCCAGGTGATGAGCTGGACGGCGCGGGCGGCGATCGCAAATAAATCGTCTGGCAAAATGGTGTGGAGCGATCGCAGATTTTGAAAGATTAGGTGCTTGGGAGGGTCGACGTCTGCTGCGAGTTCGGCGGCGATGCAGGGCTGGCCGTTGAGATAGCCGAGGAATTGGGTGCGCTGAGACTGTAGCCCTAGCGCTGCTAAGGTTGGTGACTGCGGCAGGCTACAGGTGAAAAAGGAAAGCCCGGCTTCGACGATAGGGGTTGTCGTAGTGAGCAGGTTGGCGCGATCGCAAATGAACCACCAAATAGGTGCGCCTGGATCTAGCGTTTCATTTAGCGTTTCTTGGGGTGCGGTTGCTGGGACGAAGGAAGCCGGTAGAGCGAATGGCTGATGGTAGATCATAGGGAATGCGGCTGACCTTGAAGCAGGCGTTATCTAGGGCGGGCCATAGCTGGGATTTGACGGGCTGAGGCGGATAGCGTGGATAGCGCAACTTCCCATACTAGGCGAGGTTGAACGTAGGCTAGTAAATGAGTTCTCGCTTGCTCTAGCACGCCTAGCTCTGCGCTGCTGCTGAGTCCTTGCTGCCAGTAGCGGTGCTGCAGGTAGTCGATTAGCCAGAGCTGGGCTTCGGTGTCTAATTCCTGGTTGATGTCGCGAGCGGCGGTGAGGGCATCTCGTAGGGTGACGGGCGGTGTTTTTAGCTGGGTAAGCAGTTCTGGAGGCAGGGTTTGTAGCTGCTGCCAGCTTTCGATGGCTCGACCTGGGGAGCCTTGGGCGATCGCTATGACTTCTGCAGAGGTCAAAATTTCTGAATGGCCGGTTTGAGTGAGGACTTCGGTCATTTGCGCTGGGCTCAGTCGGCGGAAGGGGATGGACTGGCAGCGAGAGATCAGGGTGGGTAGGAGTGATTGCTGGTTGGGTGCTAGAAGAATTAGGGTGGCTTGGCCGGGTTCTTCTAGGGTTTTGAGCAGGGCGTTGGCGGCGGATTCGGCCATGCGTTCGGACTGTTCAACGATGACGACGGCGCGGCTAGATTCGAGGGCAGGGCGGCTAAGAAATTGGGCAATGCTGCGAATTTGGGGGAGGCGAATGCGCGGTGGACTTTTGCGCTTTAGGCCAGCTTCGGCGGCCTGAGCGGGGGTAAGCAGGTTGCCGTTGTGCAAGTAGGTGGGTTCTACCCAGAGGAGATCGGGGTGGTTGCGATCGCGAATTCGGCGAGCTAGTGCGGCGCTGTCGGCTGGGGCTTTGCGGTTGGATTTGGCCGTTAAGAGTCGTTGGGCGAATCCGGCGGCGGCGATGGACTTTCCGGTTCCCTCTGGGCCGACAAATAGATAGCCGGGGGCAATGCGCTGTAGGGCAACTGCGCGGTTCAGTAGCGTCACGGCCTGGGTCTGTCCGATTAGGCTGGCAAAGGGATCGGAGGTCACGGCTGTTCTCGCTGTTTGAGGCTCTTGGAGAACCATTGATCGATTTTTTGTCGGAGCACTTGCTGAATTTCGGCGGCGACGGTTTCTATGGGGCGATCGCCTGCAATTTCTACCGTGGGGCCGCTGCTTAGCGGTTGGGGACTGCCTGTGGCGGTCGGTTGGGCTAGGGCTGCAAAGCCGTCGCCCACTCGCTGATGAAATGAGTTTCCGGCTTGTTCTATGCGGTCGGCCTGGCCCCGCTGGTGCATTCTAGCAAGTCCTACGGCTGGGGAGACGTTGAGCCATAGGGTGAGATCGCTTTTAAGTTCGCCGGTGGCAATTTGGTTGAGCTGATGAATCAGCGCTAGGTTCAGCTGGCGGCCGTATCCCTGGTAGGCGACCGTTGAGTCTGTGTAGCGATCGCACAGTACCCAATAGCCGGATTCTAGCCAGGGGATGAGCGTTTCTTCTACGTGCTGGGCGCGGTCGGCGGCGTATAGCAAAAGCTCTGTCTTGCTGGCGATTGATGCCGTTGATAGATCAGGTGGGGTGAGTAAGAGCTGTCGAATTTGTTTTCCAATCGGCGTTCCACCCGGCTCTCTCGTTAGCTTGACGCCTTTAAAGTTGTCTTTAGTTGGCAACAGTTTTAGCGTTTCGTTTGTTTTAATCTCGGCTTCTAGCCACTGGTGCAGGCTTTTTATCTGAGTCGTTTTACCGCTGCCCTCACCGCCTTCAAATACAATAAATTTTCCTCTCATAGCGCGGCTCTATTCGATGCTTTTTCTAAGACGATTCGTACAATTTATACCGCGTTCGGGGCTTTGTTCTAGCTCCCCTATTCCCTATTCTTAAAAACAACGGTATCCTGTCAATGATCCGCGTCTTCTCCGATGTGGGGCTATGCGTATGTATCCAGTGTTTTCTATGGCTCGCTATACTAACTTTTTTATGACAGGCGCTTCTTCAGAAGAGATTACCCGTGCCTTAGTCGGTGCGTTAGAAGCTTGCGATCTCGATCTGGTGTATCAAGATCCTGTCTGCATCGTAGCGAAAGAAAAGCCAGGTAAGGTGCCTTTTGCACAGTTGGCTACTATTGAACTGCTGATTAGCCCGCCAACGTTAGAGAGCGGCGGCTCGAAGATTGATTTGGTGGTGAAAAATGAAGAGCTGCCGCTGCGATCTCAAAACCACTGTAAGGATGTGTTCTCGCAGGTGAATCAGGCCATTACGGAGGCCAATGCGACGACCACTGTCGCCTCGTAGCGCTTTTAACAAGCGGTCTAATTTTTGTGTGCGGGCCGTTGCGATCGCAAGTAGGCGCGTTAGGCTATCGAAGCAACGGCGGTCGTGGAGGAACTTGAGCGATGTCAAATTTTCATAATGGCGATCGGCGTGCTGGTAATGCGGCTCCTACCCAGCATTCGCCATCGAGCCATGAGCCATCTGAGAAGACTGGCCATCACCACGGGCCTGTGCCCCAACGCAAACATGACGATTACCGCTCTGAAGTGCGGCGGGTGCTGGTACTGACGCTGGTGCTAAACCTTGCTGTGGTTGTGCTTAAGGCGGGCGTAGGCTATTGGACAGGATCGCTTAGCCTATTGGCAGATGCGCTGCATAGCATTACAGATAGTGCCAATAATGTTTTGGGACTGGTGACCAACCAGTTAGCGTCGCCTGAGCCTGATAGGGATCATCCTTATGGGCACCAAAAGTACGAAGCAGTGGGTACTTTGGGCATTGCTGCTTTTTTGGGCATTGCCTGCTTTGAGATTTTAAGAGGCGCTGGAGAACGAATTATCCAGGGGGGCGAACCCGTCAGGATGGAGGCGACGGCGCTGTGGATTATGCTGGCGGTGCTGGGGATTAACATTTTTGTCGCTTTTTACGAACGCCAGGTGGGAAATCGGTTGGGCAGCAGCATCTTGGTTGCGGATGCTCAGCATACGATGAGCGATATTTGGATTACGATTGCGGTGCTAGGCGGCTTAATTGGCGTATGGGTGGGTCAGGACTGGCTCGATGTAGCGCTGGCGTTTCCGGTGGCCATTTTGGTGATTCGAAGCGGCTGGGTAGTGCTTTCGGCGAATTTGCCCTGGCTAGTGGATGAGATGGCGATCGCCCCTGAGGCGATTCATGCGGCTGTGATGGAGGTGCCTGGGGTGTTGAATTGTCATAATATTGCTTCGCGTGGGTTGCTAGGTCGCCAGGTGTTTATGGATATGCATTTGATTGTGGAGCCGAAGGACGTGCTGAGCGCACACACAATTACTGAGCAGGTGGAACAGAAGCTAGAAGAAGAGTTTGGGCCGACAAGAGTCACGATCCATGTGGAGCCGCCTAGCTATGTGGAAAGAGAAATTTCTTATGGCGAAGGGCATCTGTCATGAATTTACCTACCTGGATTACCTTTTCTCGCCTATTAGGCATTCCAATTGTTTTAATTGCCTTGCTAGAGCCTACTGACTATCGCCGCTGGGTGAGCGTGGTTGCTTTTGTTATTTTTGCAGGGACAGACTGGCTAGATGGTTATCTAGCTCGCAAGCTCAATCAGGTCACTGAGCTGGGCAAGTTTTTAGACCCGCTGGTGGATAAGCTGTTGGTGATGGCTCCTTTAATGGCGCTCGTTGAACTGGGAGAGATTCCTGCTTGGGGGGTGTTTTTAGTCCTGGCGAGGGAGCTAACGATTTCTGGCTGGCGGGTGAATCCAACTTTTCAGAAAGATGCGGTGCCAGGAGCTGGAATTTGGGGAAAGGCGAAGACGGTGGTGCAGATTGTGGCGATCGCGATTTTGCTGGCACCGCTTTCGGGTATTTGGCAAACAATCGGGATAGTGCTCTTTTGGGTGGCGGTTGCACTCACCTGGATTTCTGGGTTGTTGTATCTACTGCCTGCACAGAAAAAAACTGAAAAACCTAGCTAAGTTTAGCGAAAAGCAATATGTTTATGCGGCCTAGTAAACATCGTCATGCCTTCCAACATCAAGTAATACCAGGACTTCATCATCTGTTTCAATGTCTTTTTCAACTGCAAAGATAATTCTACAGTCGTAGCCACAAGAACAAGACTGCAAACCCTCTAGTTGTCCGCTTAACTTATGCGTTCCTAGGCTCGGAGCATATATATCTTCTTCCATTTTCTGAAGAGTAGACTCAATATTCCTTTGAAGATCTGTATCTCGCTTTGCAAACTTTCGGAAAGACCTCTTAAATTTTGGAGTTAGTCGCAGCGAGTTCATTATCTAGACTTGCTCATGAAGAGTTGCATAAAGAGTCTATTATGTCTCAGTATAAGATAAAGAGGGTTTAGTCTATAGGTTCACTTAAAAACTGCCGTAGTTCTGAGACAATTTCATCGACTGACTGAGTTTTAAGCTTTCCTGCTCTGAAATCAGCAAGCGATCGCTGTGCGTCGCGAGCTATTTCTGCTCTACGGCTCTCTATATTACGGCGCTGCAAAATTTCAATTAGCATCTGCTGCTGTTCTATAGACAATTGAGAGGCGGTTTCAAGGGCTTGCTCAAGTGTACTCATGGAATTTTTTGCTTTGGGTAGTTTGATTGTAGCGTCTAGTGATTGCTAATCGGCTTACTACGCCTAGCCCGAAATTAAAATATGGGAGCCGTCTTCGTCTTTTGTGACGTCTATGCGGGTTTGGAAGGCCTCGCGGAAGTGCGGCATGTGAGTGATGGTAAGAATGCAGGCAAAGTCGGGGGCGATCGCTTCGATTGCGGCAATTAGGCGATCGCAGCCTTCACGATCTTGAGTTCCAAATCCCTCATCCACTATCAGCATTTTGAGTGACATGCCGGAGCGTAGGGCGAGCAGGCGGGCGATCGCAAGTCGGATGGCGAAGTTTACGCGAAAGGCTTCTCCGCCGGAGTAAGTCTCGTAGGGGCGGGTGCCGCGAGCGTCGGCGATGAGAATATCTAGGGTGTCTATTTTTCTGTTGTTTCGGCCTGATCTTTGGGTGACGAACTGGACGTGAAGCTGATGGTCGCTAAGCTTGCCTAGAATCTGATTGGTCTCTGCTTCTAGCTGGGGCAGAAGGTTTTCAATCATGAGCGACTGAATGCCGTTGCGTCCGAAGGCGATTGATAGAGCTTTGTAGACCTGATATTTGTGGGCTAGGTCGCTGAGCTTTTGCTGGTGTTTGTCTCTCTGCGTTTCTAGGCTATCTAGCTGGGCGAGCTGCTGCTGAAGCCGTCCTAGCTGAGAAGTTTGGAGATCGCGCTGGGCTTGGTAGCTAGAGATTGAAGCTTCTGCGGCGGTAATTTCTGCTTGCAAACCGGGGTATTCGGCAAACGCTTGCTTTAGCTGTAGAACGTTGTTTTCAATTTCTGTTTGCGTGGTTTCTTGCTTTTCGCAGGCTTCTGTTATTTTTGCAAGCTGTTCTTTTAGCCCTGCTTCTTGCAGCTGTGCCTGCTGCAATGTCTGATAGCGCTTTTCCCATAGGCTCGCCTGACGGATCTGCGCTCTGAGCTGGTTGTGCTGTGAAAGGCTATAGTTTAAGCCCGATAGGCGATCTTCTATCTGGTGTAGCGTTTTGTAGGCTTCACTGGTTTTAATCGCATCTAACGCCGCTAGCGCGTTCTGAATGCTGCGTTCGATTTTGGGTATTTGAATGCGAATTTTGCTGAGCTTATGTTCGGCCTGTTTGATCTCTGCGTATTTGATTTCGCTCCAGCGCAGGCGCTCTATTTGCGATCGCACTAAAGCGTGGTCGCGGTCGTCGTAGGCGATCGCGACGAGCTGTTCTTTTACCTGCTGCAATTCGTCGTGCAGGTTCTCTGCGTAGTCATTTTCTTGCAGGCATCGTTCTAGCTGCAATCGCTCGGAACCCATTTCTTGGATTCGATTTTGCAGCGTATTTGTGGAGGCTAGCTTTGCTTTTAGCTGCCCGCGCTCTTCTAAAATGGGCGCGTATTTCGCCAGTTCTTCTTCTAGCTCGCGGTATTCTCTTCGCAGGGTTTGAATTTCGCTTTCGCAGACGGCGAGTTGCTCTCTAATGACCCAGATGCGGTTTTGGGCATCGTCGCGCTCTTGGTGGGTGCGATCGCGTAGTTCCTGCCAGGTTTTGCCTTCTAAAGTCTGCTCGCAAACCGGGCAGCAAGCGGCATCTGGGTCTTCTAGCTGTTTCAGGGTTTGGTCAAACTGAGCCAACTGAATCTCGTAGTTTACCTGTTCGCCCTGCAGTCGCTCCATAAAGCTGCGGCGCTCTCCTCCTTTTTTTCGGACGGCTTCTTGATAGGCGCGGCGCTGCTCTAAGTACTCAATGCGATGGGCGACTTCGACGGCTGCCTGCATGAGCTGAGGGGCCTGAGTTTGCTGAGTCTCCATTTGGGCATGGCGATTGTCTAGCTCTTCAATCCGAGTGACTAGACGCGTGTGTGCCTGCTCTATTTTGGACTGTAGCTGCTGCTGCCTTTGCTGTAATGGCATGTATTTAGACTGCATTTTATCTAGCTGTCGCAGCTGCTTTTTGGCGAGGCGGTAGTCTTTTCGTTTTTGAGTTATCTCGGTTTTTCTTCTTAGCGTTTGAAGCAGTTCTTGCTCTTGAGATTGCAGGGCGGCAAGCTGCGCTCTTTGCCGATCGAGCTGACCTTTTTGCTGCTGCTGCTGCTCACCTAGAATCTGCTGATAGTGAAACTTTTGCGATTGAGCTGTTTGATAAGCGTGAAACTGTTCTGCTTGCTTTTGCTCTTCTTGTTTAAGGCTAGACAGCTTTTGCTGCTGGCGTTCTACTTCCTCTGATTTAGCAAGAATAGCTTCACATTCTTGTAGAGCTTGTTGGACTTGATGCAGGCTGGCCCGGCTGATGTGGAGCGTTGCCTGCTGGTGCTGAAGCTGTTGCTCTGATAAAGCTAGCTGCTGAGCGCAATGGTTTTTTTGCTGTTTTTTTAGATTGAGTTCTTCTAACTTAGCTTGCTGCTGCTGGTAGCTGGCCTGCTGTTCTTCTAGGGCAGTTCTTAGCTTTTCGTAGTCGGATTGAATCTGTTCTTTAGTTTCTAGTTGCGCGGTGAGCTGTGAGAAAAGGGCTTCTAGCGGCTGCACCTGGGCTTTGTAGCTGCGAGCTTTCTCTTTGGCTTGCTCAGCTAAGTGATCGTAATGGTCTAGCTTTAGCAGGTCGGCGAGTACCTGTTTGCGATCGCTGGGCCGCTTTAGCATAAACTCATCGGCGCGGCCTTGCCGGAGATAGGCTGCGTTGACGAAGGTCTCGTAGTCTATTTTGATTTGACTGAGAATGTAGCGCTGAGTGGCGCGGGTGCCTTTTTGGGTGATGGTTTTGAACTGGTAGCTATCTATCCCTTGGGCGGAGTCGCTGCCTGCTTGGGGCTGATGAATTTGGAATTCTAGGGCGCTGTTTTGATTGCGGCGGCGGGTGCGGATGATGCGGTAGATTCGGGCGTTGTGCTCAAAGCAAAAGCTGACCTGGGCTTCTCTGGCGCCTTGGCGAACGATGTCGTCTTCGGCGCTCACTCGGCTTTGGCCCCAAACGCACCAGGCGATCGCTTCTAATAGAGACGATTTGCCAGCACCGTTGGCGCCACATACGCAGGCGACGTGCAGGCCGTCAAAGTTTAGAGTGACTTCCTGGTAACTCAAAAAATTTTGAAGCGTGAGCTGCTTTGGAATCATGCGGCTACTGGCCCGTAAAGGCTCGTACTGCTATGTTGCCTTTAAATCATAGCAGTACAAACGATCTGCAGTACGGACGACCTAGCAGCATCTGGTTTTAAGCCAGTGCGATCGCAACCGATTCAGCTAGCTTATTGGCTAAATAGCCTGGGTTCTGGCGGCTCGGCTGCTTTGGCCGTGGATGCTGACCATAAACGGCACGATGTAAGTCAGTATGGCGGAAGCCCAGCGATCGCCGGTCATGCTGCCGTCTAATAGGGCGCTGCCGTGGTTGATGGTAAAGAGCAATGTGCCTACGCAAGCGGCAACGCGGATAGCGGTTCTGCGGCAATTGGGCCGCTTCAAAGTGAGTTTTATCCGTTTGATCTGCTGCATAGAATTGAGCTGTGAGCTAAAGCGTAGTTAATGTACTTTTGTAACAGATTTCAATTTTATCACAGACTTATGGCGCTAGGTTTGTGGATAGTACTAAGTTGACGGCGGTTTTCGGTTCATAAAAAAAGCGGAGCTAATGAGCTCCGCTTTGGGGGGTGTATCCGGCTGATTTACCCAACAGGGGCCTTACTCATCATCATCGTCGTCATCGTCAGATGGGTACTCAAAGCTGTTGGACTGGTTAGTCAGGACAGATTTGCCTAGAGAAAGTGCTCGCTGTGCTTGAACGGCAGCTTTTTTCTTCCAGGTCGCTTTACGACTGTTGCGTTTGGATTTTGAAGTCTTTTTCTTGGGAGCCGCCATGAGCGTACGTTTCTACAATAGGTAATTAG
>Ga0115546_1001339_pt1 | contig 15381 bp, 10 predicted proteins | sample COGITO_mtgs_1004_FD_87186 | JGI IMG/M metagenome (GOLD analysis project Ga0115546, IMG submission 87186) | Pelagic marine microbial communities from North Sea - COGITO_mtgs_100413 | ecosystem: Environmental > Aquatic > Marine > Epipelagic | place: Germany:Helgoland, sampling site Kabeltonne...
AGGGTCTGCCTACATAACCGCTGGGCTGAATGCCTCGAGTATAGGGCGCAGCGCCTGGCACGCCAATTAATACATCGGATCTTTTGTCTAAATCCTGGGCTGTATACAAAGGGGCAATATCAATGCCTTCTTGGGTTTGCCAGCTGCATTTCGACAAGGGCAGTTTCATCTGCTTTTCAAATGCTTTTTGCCATAGTTGTTGATCTGAGTCGGTCATGACCATTCCTGTTGTGATGAACCCTTGCAAGGCTGTGTAGTCACTGACGCGACTGACAATTGGATTATGATAAGCGAAGATTATAGCTGCGAAATGGAGACAAATTTACCAAGATGATCGAATTGGATTGCAAAGCAGCCGGCAACACCTGTTCGACTGACAAACGGGCGCAATAATTCAACTGGAAAACGCACCCGGCGGCCATCTCGCGCATAGGCCACCACGTTTTTAACGCCGCCAGAGTACCACCGCAGCATTTCTTGCGCAGTGATATCAAGCTGCACTTCAACTTTAGACTCAACGCTGGACATCCATGCCTCCAAACACTTGATCTTAGCTTGATCTTACTTTGTTCAACTCCAAACTAAACGCTTTGGATGTATTTGACAAGTTTAGCGAATTTGGGGACACTCGCAGCAGTTAATTTTCATATTTTATTTTTTATTTTTTATTTTTTATTTTTTATTCAAACATAGTCAAGGAGAACAAACATGGGTTTTTTAACTGGAAAACGCGCTTTTATAATAGGGGTTGCCAACGACAGTTCTATCGCTTTTGGTATCGCCAAAGCCATGCATCGCGAAGGCGCAGAAATCGCACTGACCTTTCAAAACGAACGACTTGAACGCAAAGTCAAAATCTGTGGTGAACAAGTAGACTGTAAAATCCTATTACCGCTTGATGTCAACGACGACAACGCGATTGACCAAGCTGTAGCGCAACTAAAAACCCACTGGACAGACGGCCTGGATATTTTAGTGCATGCAGTGGGCTTTGCCCCGCGAGAAGAACTGCAAGGCGATTATCTGAGTGCCTCAACCCGTGAAGGCTTTAAAATTGCCCATGAAACCAGTGCTTACAGTTTTGTGGCTTTGGCCAAGGCCACACGAGACATGCTTGAGCAGCGTCAAGGCAGCGCCCTGACTCTTACCTATTTAGGCGCAGAGCGCGTGGTGCCCAACTACAATGTCATGGGCCTTGCTAAAGCTAGCCTTGAGGCCAGCGTGCGCTACCTGGCAGCGTCTCTTGGCCCTAAGGGCGTGCGAGTCAATGGCATTTCCGCCGGCCCAATTCGTACTCTCGCCTCCGCCGGCATTAACGATTTCAAAAAAATGCTCAAGCAAAACGCCCAACAATCGCCGTTAAAAAGAACCGTGACTCAAGATGAAGTGGGCAACACAGCGGCGTTTTTATGCTCGGCGCTGGCCTCTGGTATTACCAGTGAAATTATCTATGTTGATGCGGGTTATCGGAATATGACCTTTACGCCAGAGGTGGAATGAGGTTTATTCTTTTTTGACCAAACACCCAGCAAAGACCAAAACCGTCAAAAAGGCGCTTCTGGGTCGACTTTTTGAAAACAGCTATATTAATAGCACTTTAATGCCGCAGTGTTACTGGAGTCAAATTAGAGGCCTTGCGGTGAATTTTTGCTTAAAAAAGTGCTGTTTTTAGGCTCAATTTCAAAAAGATCTCATGATTAACGTTTTAAACCGAGCGTCTATTTTTAACGAGCTTTGAAAAAAGGCTCAGTGGGCTTGGCAGCGGTTTTAGTAGGGCAAGGACTGCTGGATCATGATCTGGTTTAGATTCGTAATCTTGATAACACAATTCAGATCGAAACTCAAAAGAGGTATTGGCGGTTAAATGTCTTAGCAGCGGTGTATTGCCAAAATATGCAGCCGACTTCACATACTCCCGAGCTTGTTTTTGATCAAGCGAGCTTAATGCATCTGGTTTCGCGGCTAACATTAAATCGAGATACCCAGCGTTGTTGGAGGATCCAAAAAGATCATTATTAATGGCAAGGTGCAAGCCAGTCGTTAAATTATGATCTTGTCCGTAATAATTGGCAGATGTATCTTCAAGCATCATGTCTGCGCCGCGCTCTAAAAGATTTTGCACTATATCTCTATGTCCTTTGCGTAAAGCATGACACAGTGGTGGCTTGCCGCTTTGCGTCTTTCGATTTATATCGGCATTGTGATCAAGTAACAGATTTACAATGTCAGTGCGCCCATGCTCGATTGCAGTGTGCAATGGCGGTGGTATACAGAAATAACTATTATAATAGAGGCCGTTCGGCGGTGCGCCATGGGCAAGAAGCACACCAGCAATTTCAGTAAAACCTTGCCCAGTAGCATAATGAAGAGCATCTGACTGGGTCGCATCAAAGCCTTTGGCCAATAAGTGCTCAACTAAAGCGCGATTTTCAACAGGAGCGTCAGCCGCTATGTTTAATGCAAAATTACTGTCGTAGTTACAGCCATGCTTTAACAATAAATCGATTAATATTCTATCTTGCAAGCCAACTGCTTTATTTATGAGTTTACAACCTGTTGATGTCTCAAGATTACGACTGATCGCATTAGGCCCTACTTGAGTTATCACAGTTTCAAATAGAATATCGATTGCAGGTTTGTAAGCCATGCCACTCAAAAGTAAACTACACAATAGGTTGTGATTATTACGGCTACTACAGCCGCTATTTTCAACAGTACCGACGGCGCCAATACGCTGCAAAATTTGCGCACCCGCCTCTGAATTAAGAAGTACCCTTAAAGCGTCTAGAGCATTACCACTCATGGCGCGATGAAGTTGAGACACTTCACTTTGATAGGTATCGCCAGTGTTTGGCAGTATTATAGCGGCCATGTCTTGCTCAGACTCTTGCGACAAGGCTAAGTACAAGTTGTGAATGGTCGATGGCTGATTATTCAATGTATCGCCCAAGGGCAGCTCGGCAAATGCAAGTAATAGCACTTGTTTGAGTAAGCCGCTGTGATTCGTGACCCCTTCGTCATCAAGCCAAAGGGCTGGCTTCATGGCTTTCATCTGGCTGATCTGTTGCATAAACTGAGCTGGGTTATTGGCGGCAAGTGATGGACTTAAGGATTTAAAGATACTGTGATGCGCCGCTTGGGTCAGTACCGGATTATCAGTAAAATGCGCCAGTGATAACAGATCAAAGTGATTATGACTATTCGTCATGTCTTGGGCTTTTTGTGGATTATTATCAATCGCCAAAGCGGTGCGCACAGTGGCTTGTGAAAAGTCAGACAAGTGAAAAGGCTGATCAACGCAGGTGTTAAGACATTCTTGCTGAGCGCAGCTAAACTGTCGGCCCAGTGCTTCAAGGCGATCAACTGGTATAGCCATACGACCATCGCTAGTGTCAATAGACGCCATTGCAGCTTCATCTTGGTGACCAATAGTTTGCAATGCGAGCGTCGCACCAGCGCCATCTTCCATAACCACCACTTGCAAGCGACCTAAATGTATGGCGCTCTCCTGAGGCATGGCCATAGATAAAGTCAGACCAGCAATGCTTAGAGTCACATTTTTTACAGGCCCAATTGTTGATAAATCAATCTCACCAACTATTTTAGGCTGTACACCCGGCTGAGCGCCAGTGGCAAACTCGGCTGCATTTTGTGCTTCAAGCGAAAATGGTAAGGACGTCGTTGAATTCGTTTGCATATAAGTAGTGCCTAGTGATTATGAAGTGATGGGTGATAAATCGAAGGGCCATTGTATTCATGTTCGACATTGGCGGTCAACTTTAAGCCACAGCTCAATATCTATAACTCATTGTCTATCGCTGATCATTTTTTGGTCTGATACACTCGCGACGCGACAAGCTGATCGTTAAAAAATCATTATATGAGGAGTTGCTGTGACAAAAATAGCGCCACTGGCTGCGCGAATGCGGCCAGTGACTTTAGATCAATATGTCGGCCAAACTCATTTGTTGCAACCAGGTGCATTGTTAGCGGGCATGCTGGCGCAACATAAACTTGAGTCGCTAATCTTGTCTGGCCCGCCTGGGGTTGGTAAAACCACTTTAGCTCGATTATTGTGCCAGTCGAGTCAATGCCATTTTGTGCAGATGTCTGCAATAGCGGCTGGTATCAAAGACATTCGCCAGGTTTTAAGTGATGCCAAGCACAGAGTCCAGCCTACCTTGGTGTTTGTTGATGAAGTGCATCGTTTTAATAAAAGCCAACAGGATGCTTTTTTGCCAGGCGTCGAAGAAGGTGTGGTGACATTTTTTGGCGCGACTACAGAAAACCCTGGCTTTTACGTCAATAACGCGCTGTTATCTCGGGTGCATGTGCTTTTTCTACAGCCTTTAAGCCAGCAGCAGCTGCTGCAATTGGCCAACCGAGCCTTGCAAGAAGATGAGTTGCTGCAGGCCAAACAACTTGAGTTTCACACTGATGCGCTGCATCGCTTGTGTGATCTAGCCAATGGTGATGGTCGTCGATTATTAAACGCGCTAGAAGCTGTGTCGGCAGGTTTGGCCATCGGCACCACAGTCACTGAGCAGCTGGTGCAAGATAAGATTGCCTATCTGGTCTCTTTTGATCACAAAGGTGATGAGTTTTATCAATGCATCTCGGCTTTGCACAAAAGTGTACGTGGCTCAGACCCTGATGCCAGTGTGTATTGGTTGATCCGTATGCTGGAAGGTGGTTGTGATCCAGCGTCTATTTTTCGGCGCATGATTCGCATGGCCTCTGAAGACATCGGCAATGCTGATCCACGAGCCTTGCACATTTGCATAGACGCCGTCACTGCGTTTGAGCGACTAGGTATGCCCGAGGGTGAGCTCGCCATTGCGCAAGCGATTATTTATTTGGCAGTGGCACCAAAAAGCAACAGTGTCTATCTGGCCTATAAAGCAGCAAAAAAAGCGGTGCTGAATCATCCGGCCTATCCAATACCTGCTCATTTATGCAATGCACCAACCAAGCAGGACCAAACCAAAGGTATGGGCGTTGGGTATCAGTATCCTCATGATTATCCCGACGCCTTTGTTGCTGATGTCCAATATTTTCCCGACCAGTTGCAAAACCAGCGCTATTATCAGCCGGTTGAACGAGGTTTAGAACTACAAATTGCCGCCAAGCTTAGACGCTTACGAGGCAACTAGCGCTCACTGGCGCGTAATACAATGGAGTATGGGACATGCAAGCAAACCAAGCGAAAATAATCAATTTTATTACACCGGAAAAACTTGATCTTAATCATTTGCTGGCCAATAAGAAAAACCGACTTCACACACTTTTAAACTTTGTCGAACTGAGTCAATCACCACCTCCACAGATTCAACACGATGCACAATTAATGCTGCGAAACGCCAGCCGTTTTAATGTTGTGCAACTGGCCAAAGCATGCGTTATTGCCATCGGCGGATTAAAAGCTAAAAAATGCGCACTAGCTTCACTACAAGCCAGAGAGATCGCAGGGTACCTCACAGCTCAAAGCAGCGCTGATGCCACTACTGCTGAACAAACGCTGTATCGAGATATTTCAAATGAATGCCTGATCTACGCTCATCAAAAAGGCGATTTGGAACTCACTGACCTGCCAACTATCCAGGATTTAATAGTGCATGGCAGGACACTGCCAACGGCATTAATGAACGAAGCTCAGGCCATTGAGCCGCTTTTTTTGCACGCTTGTGCACTGGCCACTCTCGCATCTGATCCACAAAAAGCGGTTGGGTTTTTTGCCAAGGCGCCGCAATTACAATCCGCCGATCATGTCGCAGATTTTATGAATCGACTGTTACATTTAGATTATGATCAAGCCACTTATTTGCAAACACTCACAACTCTTTTGAACACCCACGCGCTCGGGGCAAAGGCTTTTCACCAGGGCTTTTTGCATGGGTTTTTAACTGTTTGCTCGCAAGCCGGCCAAACTCAATCCCTGCAAAAAGAGCTACTGACAGTGTTCATCTCCTGTCAACAACAACGCACCCATGGCCAAGTGTACGAGCACTTCAATCAACTAGACCCAAACCTGCAATCAATTCTCATGCATGAGATCATCTCCACTTTGAGTCACGCTAATGCACCAGAGTTACTTCATGAATTGTTCACCAACGCTGAAGGTCAAAAACTTTGGCCTTTGATAAAACAGTCGCTCTCTTGCCTGCCAGAATCAGCCCAGACTCATATTCAAACGCTTTGGGGGCAGGATTTATCAGAGGAGCAACTGCACGGTGTTAGCCGCTACTTAAGCCAGAGCGATCCACTTTTTCGGCAAGACATAATGCATCTTATAAGCCCTGAATTAGCGAAACAGCTGGCGTGGCAACTACTTGATGATCAAGCCATAGACCAACACCTTAGTGCTCTTGAAGTTGCGGGGGCATGCTTAGAAAAACTCAGCACTCACGATGAATATGAAATGGACAGGATAGTGCTCGCTCAATTAATGATGCTAAAAAACCCAGAGCATCAACTGTCAACTGCTTTAGTCACTAAAATCTTGGCCAGTCAACCAGATTTTTGGGTGGCCTGTGCCTTTGCAACTGTTGATCAAAATCCACAACAAGCTTATAAACTCTTGACGGCTCAGACAGCGAGCCAAGACCCTCAACTACCGCGTTGCACAGCGTTTCTCGATCATGTCATAGCCCAGGTGCAAACCCAGCACCCTTGTACTTTGCAGACTTGTGCTTTGCAGACAAAGTCTATCTTAGACAAGATTGGCCTCTTGCTTGAGCCAGCGCCATTACAGGTCGCCACTGCGCTCAGCTTGCACAGCATTTTTCAATGCCTTAAACCCGAGCCGAAAAACTCGCCGAGCACAGTCAATGAATTGCAACTGTCCGCTATAAGCCTATTGCAACGCCTAGTGGATCGGCAAGAACAACCAGTAGCCCAAGCGCAAGCAATGACCATCGCGCTTTTAAAGGATGTTGCAGCGCCTGATGGAGGGGTTAATGCAACGCATGATGTAGGCAATAGCGCAGAGCAAAGTTGTCATTTCATTCTCAAACTGCTTGCCGCACAATTTAGACTGAGTCTCGTGCAACCGCTATTTCAACTGAGCGCAACACACCCTTTGCTTGACTTTTTTAAAACAGCCTTGCCTGTCATACGTTTTGAACAGCAACCCGCCTTGTTGCTGCAACTGGCGCGTTATGCTCAAGTGCGTGTGCCTGATGAGCAAGCAGGTCAAATAATGAGTTATATCGCCCAGCATAACCTAACACCGGAGAACTTAGGATCTCTTGTAAAACCGGCCAACCAAAGACAACTTGCGCTTGCCATCAGAAACCAAGGTCAGTCTATAGGTCAATGGCATGATAGCTTTCACGGCAAGGTTAACAGCGGTTGGCTATTGCGGCGCTGTATCATGGATTTGTGCGTACTAAAATCCCCACAAGCACTAGTCCATGCTGCTCGCCCTTTAGTGACTTGGCTTGAGCATACATCTTGCGAGTTTGACCCTTTAATTCGAAGCACTTTTGCGCTCTGGCAACACCAAAAGTACTTGCCAATGGGCTTGAGTGCTTATTTAATACAAAAAAGCATATCGCCCGAGCAGTGGATTAGCGAGATTGGGCTGGCGCTGCCAGACATTAATCTACAAAAACAAAAATATGCCCTAGCCACAACCGAAACCCTCATTCTTGGCCACATAGGTCTACACGTCATAGCACCTGTACCAGCATCCCACCCTGCGCAATGCACAGCCTGTTGCTGTGACATTGAACCTAATGAATTAGCAGTGAAATACAGTCGAAACTGTGAGCTGACCTATTGCGAACCTTGTGCTGTTACAAGTCTTGACAATCTATCAAGCACTGGTAAATGCCTTGCAGGCTGTAAGTGTGATGCTCATAGCCACTTAGCAATGGATCTCAAAGCTTCAACAAATACTATAGAAAGAATTCAACAAACAACGCTGAACAACTATTTTACATCGCTTCAAAATTGGACATCTTGTGCTACACCTGAATGTGTTGGCGGCGCCACTTTTAAAGTCACCAAGCCGATGCCACTATTGGATCAGTGCACACTATGTTGCGACGAGCACTATAAAAAAAATGCTCTAGAACTACACCAGCATCTTGTAGACAATAAAGTGACTCTATTGTATTCAGTTGAAAAACTATTGAACGGTTTAGGTAAAATATACTCAAACAATGGCGAAGGTGCCGTGCGAGAATGTTTTCACTGTGGCACCGCTGGCGAAAAAGACGCCAATTGCGCGTCAGTGAATTGTGAATGTTGCAAAGGCAGTTATGACTTTGTTGGTGGCGAAAAAAAGCTCAATGGCGGCCACTACTATTACCATGGCAATGGGGTTCCAGCTCAAGCTTATATTCCAAGTCAAAAAAGTCTACTGTGGCAAGTGGGGTTTTATACTGCAAAAAACGCGAAACCCAAACACTATGCGCCAGACATAATCAATACGCTGATTGCTAACAAACAATCATGGCTGCAAGACTTTAAACAACGACTTGAATCTGGCAAGCTTGATCATATTGTGTCGCCAAATATTGACAAAAGGCATATCAAGCGACAAGCCAATACAGATGCGTTAGACTTGATTAACGGTGATTTGGTGCTCTATAAAAATAAGCACACTGATGTATGGACCAAAAGCACCATTGAGCACACCTTAACCATGCCAAATCAAAGCTTAGCCTTTATGTTAAACGATGGACATCAATTACACTCAACTCCGAAAGCCGCAGCTGAGTTACTGCCTTTTGGCGAAAAGATTGATGCAGAACGTCAACCAATTGTTGGTGAAATCATAAAAGTCAAGGTCGTGAAGAATCTTGTGTCCAATGAAACCCTAGACGTAAAAGTATTAAGCGTGGATCAGAATTGGTTCAAGGTGAGGCGACTCGATACGCACAAGGTCATTACCGTTCGTAATACGCCATCATTATTTCAGTTAAAGGGGGCTTAAAAAATTTTTTCAGGCTTAAACGCAAAAAGCCAAGTCAAAAGACGTGGGCCTTTTGACTTGGCTTGGTAAGTTTGTAATGATGCCTTTGTCTTAAAGCTTTTTTATGGCTTTACACACTTAGTCTCGAGGATCTTGTCCTGTTATAAAAATTGGATTTCTTTGCCCAAACTCTGTTTAATTTTTATCAAGGATGGCTCGCATTTTGACAGTGCCGGCTTGAAATTCTTTGTTGTCCATAATACCGTCTTTACCAGCATTTTTGTCAAAAATCTCACCAGCTTGCTTTTCTGTCAAACCTAGTTGTGTCGCCCAATTTACAAATTCGGTTTTATCAACCTTGCCGTCTGCTGCAGCTTTACCCTCGCCTGTTTTACCAACCGCATTGTATTGATCTAAACCAGTCTCGCCTTTGCCTCTGGTTTCACCCGCTACAACTTTAGCTTCAATAGCATTGGCTTTTTCGGTATTAGGGTCTTTTTTTTCCGTCACAAACTTGCCGTTTTCATCGGTCAAATTGTTCACTTTTGCCGAAAGTTGTTCTCTCATTAAGTAATCGCCAATCGGCCCGTTTTTTATACTATTGCTCATCATGGTTCTCCTGTTGTTGTTATTAACGAGTTACATCTAAATTGATTTAAAATTACATCACTTATGCCATTCACTAAAAATGAAATTGCTATATTTTGGAAATGCTAGCCTACTGCACTAAAGTGTTGTTCTTCTAAGATGGAATGACAAATTTGAAAATATTGAACTCGTTCGTAAAGCGTGGTGAGTTCGACATGATCATTCTCTAGAAAACACGAATCAAACAATTTAACCATATCAACTAAGGAGGGATAACAACTTTGAGCAACCAACTCAATATCGAACATGCTGTAAATAATTTTATCTGGATCATGCAATTGGCACATATCAAGAATCAACTGGCTGGCTTCATGAGCAGCCTCATATTTTTCCATTGGAAGCATTGTGTTTGTCTCTAAGTCTTGCATAGTCATCTCCAGCAAATTCATCAATCGACTTTTATTGTGCCGAGGCAAACATTGGCTTTAAGCCTGACGCGACATGAGACTAAAGTAACACTAAAGATTATGTTACAACGCCATACATCTGTATGAATCTGTGATGATGAGTTGAAGGTTTGTAGTCATGAGAGTAATATACCCATAGCGTTAAGGGTATATAAATGCACGAAAGAGAAAAGACGAGAAACAAAGCCATTAACACACAGTGTGTTAATGGCTTTTATGCAATTAACAATTACAAACCTTCGGCCAGGAAAAACCAGGTGTCCATCACTGAATCAGGGTTTAATGATACGGAATGTATACCCTGCTCCATTAACCAGCGAGCAAGATCAGGATGATCAGACGGGCCCTGCCCACAAATACCGACGTATTTATCTTCTGCTCGACACGCATCGATTGCCATTTTTAACAGCATACGAACCGCTGGATCTCGCTCATCAAATAAATGCGCAATAACGCCCGAATCTCGATCGAGACCAAGGGTTAACTGGGTTAAATCGTTGGAGCCTATGCTAAAACCATCAAAATGCTGCAGAAAGTCTTTCGCTAATAGAGCATTGGTGGGCAATTCGCACATCATAATAATGCGCAAACCGTTTTCACCACGCTTCAAGCCATTTTTCGCCAACAATTTAATAACCTGTTCGGCTTCGTTAACCGTTCGCACAAACGGCACCATAAGCTCAACATTGGTAAAGCCCATTTGTTCTCGGACAATTTTCATAGCGCGGCATTCAAGCTCAAAGCAATCTTGAAATGCATCAGAAATGTAGCGCGACGCACCACGAAAGCCAAGCATTGGGTTTTCTTCTTCTGGCTCATACAAGCGGCCACCAATCAAATTGGCGTATTCGTTGGATTTAAAATCAGATAAACGCACAATCACCGGTTTAGGTGCAAAAGCAGCTGCTAAGGTGGCAACGCCTTCCACCAGCTTGTCCACATAAAAATCCACTGGTGAACTGTAGCCAGCAGTTCGCCTTTCAACCGATTGTTTAACATCTCGTGGCAAAGTGTCAAAATTAAGCAGCGCTTTTGGATGAACACCAATCATACGATTAATAATAAATTCAAGTCGAGCCAAACCAATACCTGCGTTCGGCATCATGGAAAAATCAAAAGCTCGATCTGGGTTGCCCACATTCATCATGACTTTAAATGGCAATTCAGGCATAGAGTCTACAGTGTTTTTGCGAATATCAAAGCCAAGTGTGCCGTCATACACAAAGCCCATGTCGCCTTCAGCACAAGAAGCAGTGACTGATGCTACATTGGCTAACTTTTTAGTCGCATCGCCACAGCCAACAATAGCTGGCACGCCAAGTTCACGGGCAATGATCGCTGCGTGACAGGTTCGACCACCACGATTGGTGATGATGGCTGAAGCCCGTTTCATAATTGGCTCCCAGTCTGGATCGGTCATATCTGTCACCAGTACATCACCAACCTGGACCTTGTCCATTTCACTAATATTACCGATAATTTTGACCGGGCCACTGCCAATACGCTGCCCTATTGCACGGCCTTCGACTAAAATTGTACCAGTTTCTTTTAAAAGATAACGTTCTATTACAGCGGAGGATGATCGACTTTTCACGGTTTCTGGTCTTGCTTGCAAAATAAAAATTTGGCCGTCAGCGTCTTTCGCCCATTCAATATCCATGGCCATTTTATAATGTTTTTCAATAGCAATGGCGTGTTTTGCGAGCGTGGTGATGTCTTCATCGGTGATGGAAAAACGCATTCTATCTGCGACGTCTACATCTTGCGTGGTTACAGAATAACCAGCCTTGGCTTGCGAGCCAAGCACCATTTTTATAGCCTTACCGCCAAGATTACGCCGCAAAATAGCTGGGGTATTATTGTCAATACCTGGCTTGTACACGTAAAACTCATCAGGGTTCACTGACCCCTGCACTACTGTTTCGCCAAGCCCATAGCTTGAGGTGATAAACACAGCGTCACGAAAACCAGATTCGGTATCAAGCGTGAATAAAACCCCAGCAGCCCCCTCAGAGGCATTGACCATTTGCTGGATACCTGCGGACAAGGCAATCACTTCTTTAGCGAAACCTTGGTGAACTCGATAGGCGATCGCTCGATCATTATAGAGTGAGGCGAAGACTTCTTTGACAGCCTCCAGCACATTGGCAATGCCTCTAATATTCAAAAAAGTTTCTTGCTGACCTGCAAAAGACGCTTCGGGTAAATCCTCAGCTGTTGCAGATGAGCGCACTGCCACTGCGATTTCTCCATCTTTACACATGGTTGCGTAGTGTTCTTCAATGGCAGTTTGCAATTCTGGTGGCAATGGCGCCGATAAAATAAGTTGACGAATTTGCTTGCCAGTTTGAGCTAACGCACTAATGTCGTCGACGTTTAACGCCCCCAATAGCTCTTCAATTTTTTTAGCGAGGTTTTTATACTCTAAGAAACGATGAAAAGCATCAGCAGTAGTGGCAAACCCATTTGGCACCTGCACGCCTGAATTGGCAAGATTTGAAATCATTTCGCCCAAAGACGCATTTTTTCCTCCAACTGAAGCTACATCATCCTTCGAAAGCTCAGTAAACCAGATCACGTCATTGTTCAAGGGGATTCTCCTTTATAATTGAGCAATTGTTGAGCAGCGAACCACAGCAAACAACTGGGATTAACACTGGCTGGATGGTTTTTAAAAATGTAAACGACTAACATACACAATTATGGTGAGTGTAAAACATTTTACTCGCTTGACCAAATAAATCCAGGCACAGCCTTCGTGCAAATTCACGTATACTGCTTCACATTGAATAATATTAGACAAGGATTCCTCCATGCGTAGAAGCGTTTTTTATATTTCTGATGGTACAGGTATAACATCAGAGGCACTTGGTAAAAGCTTGTTAAGTCAATTTGAAGGTGTGGAATTTGATCGGGTGACCCTGCCCTACATTGATTCAGAAGCAAAAGCGCTGGAGGTCGTTGCTCGAATTATAGCAAGCGAAGCACTTGATGGTGTGCGACCGATTATATTTGACACCATTGTCGATCAAAAAATTCGCGATATTATTGCGTCGAGCAAAGCTTTTATGGCTGATGTGTTCGGCACATTTTTAGAACCTTTAGAAATTGAGCTTGGTAAAAAATCCACCTACACTGTGGGTCGATCTCATTCAATCCTCAACGATCCCCATTACATGGACCGAATTTCAGCGGTGCATTTTGCCTTAGACAATGACGATGGTGCTCGAACAGTGCATTATGAAAAAGCCGACATTATTTTACTTGGCGTGTCTCGATGTGGTAAAACGCCCACCTGTTTGTATTTAGGATTGCAATATGGCGTTAATGCGGCCAACTATCCATTAACAGAAGAAGACACAGAAGATTTAAGACTGCCAAAATGCTTGCAACCTTTTCGGCATAAATTATTTGGCTTGACCATTGATGCCGAACGACTCGCGGCTATTCGCCACGGCCGCCGAGCTAATAGTCGCTATTCTTCGCCCCGGCAATGTGAAATGGAAGTGCGCGCCGTGGAAGCACTGTACACTAAACAAAACATTCCTTGGCTTGATTCAACCCATAATTCAATTGAAGAAATGGCCTCTAGAATTTTATCGGCCGCTAACATGTCCGGTCACCTTAAAAAGCAATTGCCCTAATGTTGCCTGGCAATCACTGGCCTCGGTTATACCCAGCAGCTCAATTAAAATCAATAGATTTAATTTGGCCAGAGCATGCCTGCACAGACTGGCTTATGAGCCAATTTATGCATGAAACACATGCTGCACTTTGGCTGGCCTCTTGCTGGCCAGCTTTTAAGGATCATACTCTTGATGTAATAGCAGGCGGTGTTGAAGCCTGGCTTATTGGCAATGAAACCAAAGCTGGCACCCATCATCATTTAAACATTGATACACACCTTGCAAAGACACTGAAAACCGCTGATAAGCATATCAGCGATACTTTGCCCATTGACTGGATGGCCCAACAGCTTATGCCAGCGCTGGGTGATGAAGCTCAGCCCGGCTGGTATGGCGGCATTGGCTATAGTTACCAGCCAGGGCTCAATGGTCTTAAAAATCAGTTAAAAAGCTCAGGGCATTGGCCTAGTTTACAATTGGCCTTTGCCAGTTGGACTCTTACTCTTGATCACCAACAACGTACTGCGCGCCTAGTCTGGATTGACACCGCTGATGGTGATTGTCAACATCAGCAGCTGCAAGCACTTTGGCACAAGTTGAGTCTGCAAGGCGCTCAACTGGCTTGCTCAACTTTAATGCCAGTGTCATTAAAACCCTGGCAAGCCGCGATGAGTACAGCACAATATCGACAGGCATTTGCTCGAGTTCAACAACACATAGATGCTGGTGATACTTATCAAGTCAATCTTACTCAAGGCTTTACAGCTCAGTTTACCGGTGATCCACTGCAGGGGTTTATCAAAACCAAACAAGGTAACCCCAGCCCTTATGCGGCCTTTTTTCGAAGCAAATTTGGTGACGTGAGCTGTCACTCGCCTGAGCTGTTACTGCACATTCAAGACCAACCCTATCGCGCCTGCACTAAGCCTATTAAAGGCACCACGGCCAGGTGCAGCAATACCAGTGACGATCAACAAGCGGCCCAAGGCTTACAGCACTCTGTTAAAAATCGTGCGGAAAACACCATGATTGTTGATTTATTGCGTAATGATCTCTCAAAAAATGCCTTGCCAGGGACCATGCAAGTCAAAGCTTTGTGTGCTCTTGAGTCATATACTCACATTCATCACCTGGTCAGCCAAATTGAAACCCAATTAAAACCCAAAGTACATCCATTTAAAGTAATCTTGGACTGCTTTCCCGGTGGCTCTATCACTGGCGCGCCGAAACGTCGAGCCATGGAGATTATTAATGCGCTTGAAGTCACAGCGCGAGATATCTATTGCGGGTCGATTGGTTTTTGGGATCAACCACAACGTTCGATCTTCAATATTGCCATTCGCACGTTCCTCTTTCATTGCGCCCAATCTCAGGTTAAAATCTGGGCCGGCGGCGGCCTAGTCAAGGACTCAAACGTTGATGAAGAGTATCAAGAGTGTTTTGATAAAGTTGAAAAACTCATGGCGATTATGGCCGCCCAAACCCACACTCACACCCACACCTAATGTTTAGGAACAACCAATGATTGAACAGTTTGAACTTCACGCCCCGACTCCAAAATCCTGGACCGAGTGTGTTATGACCAATTTTAGTGATTTTTTGATTGATCATGCCGCCTGCGAAAAAAAAGCGGCTGGCATGGCCACTTCCATGATTTCTCATTATCCAGATCGACAAGCTCTTGTCACTGCTATGTGTGATTTGGCTGTTGAAGAAATGATGCATTTTCGAGAAGTCACCAAACTGATTCACCAACAAGGTCTCATTTTGGCAAAAGACG
>Ga0115546_1001342_pt1 | contig 15366 bp, 13 predicted proteins | sample COGITO_mtgs_1004_FD_87186 | JGI IMG/M metagenome (GOLD analysis project Ga0115546, IMG submission 87186) | Pelagic marine microbial communities from North Sea - COGITO_mtgs_100413 | ecosystem: Environmental > Aquatic > Marine > Epipelagic | place: Germany:Helgoland, sampling site Kabeltonne...
ATTGTGGTTGTGGTTTTGATTGTGGTTGTGATTGTGGTTGGGATTGTGGTTTTGGTTGTGGTTGTGGTTGTGAGTGTGGTTGTGATTGTGGTTGTGATTGTGGTTTGACTGCGTTGGTACAAAGCTCTCTTGAGTAAACACATCGAGAACAGCCGCGTGAAGGTTAAGTTTTTTAAGCGCGCTCCAACTGAAACGCAAAGCTTCATCCTGCCGATGTGCACTATTAACTGACTCAACATCAAGAGCGGCCATTTTTGCCAGTGTTGCGATTCTTCTAGTTTGTAACCCAAGCGCTTTCGCTTTGTTTTGATAGGTTTGATGAACGATCGACATGTTTAAAGCGTGCTTTCGTTTGGTTGCGGCAGTGCCAAAATATTTAAGAAATGGTAGTGCTCGCTCTACCGAGCTAGCAATCTTTCGGGGTAAAAAATCTTTCGGTTGGGGCAGCGCAGTGAGTACTTTAAGTCCGCGTTTACGCCACTTATGAGAATCTAAAATACCTTGTCCAAAATGTGCCAGTATTTTTTTATCTTGACGGCGCTGATTAATGTGTTGAAGGCATGCTTGCGTATCCTGAATCTGCAGCCGGTCAATACCGAGGTCGCCATTTCTGGGCCTAAATTTTCTTGGCCAAATATTATTCATCACACCTGTTGAGGCCGCGCCTACAGTTAGTAATGTTAATCCTATTGGTAAGGTAGCAAGACCTAAACCTGCCACACCCAACGCCGGAATAGATAGAAATGTTAATAAGGAACCTGCAACAAACGAGGCGAAACCAGCGCTATTTGCCATATAAAACCGAACTTTTGAGCCATGAACTTGATTCACCTTCACTTTGGCCTGAACGATTTCAATAGAATCTTGAGGGCGTACCGGCATGTGTTTATGTAATGTTCGTCCAAGATCAAAAGTATTTCGAGCAAGCTGGCCTGTTGCGTACAGTGCAATGGCTGGAAGAGCAAATGGCTGGCTAACAATAGCAGTGCTTAAAACTAAAGTGGAAGCCACGCCATTCACCACGCCTGGAAAGCATAAATTAAAATTGGCATCAAACTTTGAATACTTCAAACAATCACGAAATGCCTGCAGTCTTCTAATTGTATGTTTTAACGGTTGACTTTGTGGTTTTGTCAAGTTTAACTTGAGATTATTGAGTTGATACTGGTAATGCTTAATATCTTCCGACACACCTTTGATCATACTATCAATGATTTTTTTTGAATTCATGCTGCCTTTAATATTCCGGATTGCAGCTGTAAGCCCTATAAGTCCTAATGGCGCTGAGACACCTAGAAAAAGCCCCCAATGACCAGCATCTGATAAATGCGCAACATGAGTTAAGGACTCTACATCTGAAGCGTTCACCGTTTTCAGTTCTTTAATCGCGACCGCAAATTCGTCAAAATCTAAGCCAGCAACGCAACACGGGCATCCTTCCTGATCTTGGTTTATCGTCCATTTTACTGATTGGGTTATTTTGTCGGTAATGACTTGTGCTTTCCAAGTTTCATGTTGATGGTCGCCATGATCAACAGCGATTTTTCGAAGATTTAGATCTGCAGGTTCTATAGGTTGGTCATTTAATTTTTGATCAGGCTTTGTTATCAAGGTATGCGCTTGGCCATTGCTGTTCAGCGCTGAAAAGAAACGTTTATTTACCGTATCAATATTATGAGCAGTTGTTTTTATCGAATGCAAAGCTTGATGAGATTGCTGAATTTCTTGAGCATGCGGAGCATCAAAAAAATTGTTAATAAACTCTTTGACATCTATTGTTGGCCGGTTAGTGGAAGCGAAAGAGACGCCGTTATTTGGCTCATTTAGTTGATGTTTTGACGCTTGACCAACGTGCATGTAATTTAACCCGTCATTGCCTTTCATCATATAGAACCGTAGAACTTTAGGTTGGGGATCGAGACCGTCCTGCCCCTGATCTATATTTGAAAGATACAAAGTATCACCAGTTAAATTTTTAATACCCTCAAAACTTAGCGTAAACGCTTTGCCGGGCGGGATTACAACTGTCATTTTTTTTTGGTAGGCATCAAACTTTACAATCTCCGATTGTTTAAGCTGACCAATATTCACAACGATTTTTTTCTGATCGTGTACAGTTGAGCGATCAGCTTGAAGACAGGCATTAGTTTGAGTAGAACTTAAAGATGACATATAAAATTTTCCCTAGTGTTTTAAATCAGTCCTGCGAAAATAACGTCAGTAAAAATAATATCAGTAACTACGAGCTTGATAGGCGGAGTGCAAATTTTAGCTTTCTATCAACAGCCTTGCATCCTTTAATGATATGATGCATCATATCATTAAAGGATGCAAGGCTGTTGATTTGAAGAATATTTAAAAGGCGAGTCTTCTACACATAGGGTTCAGTTGCAGTTTTACTTTTCAGCAGCTTCCAAGGATTGGGGCAACTCAAATGATGTGAGTGACCTAGGCGCAACAGAATTTAATGAAGCTCAACCATGATAAAACCACTCTTCATTTTTGCCAATAATTGGAGGCAATACCATGTCAAGTATTCAAACCCGTTTAGATAAGGCGTCTATATACTTGTCTATTGTATGCATGTTCCATTGTTTAATATTGCCGTTGATGCTCGTGTTCGTGCCTAGTTTAATGGCGCTAAGCCTTGAAGGCGAAGCCTTTCACGGGTGGATTTTACTTACTGTGTTGCCAATGAGTGTATGTGCGCTTATCTTAGGCTGTCGAAAGCACCGTCTGTATCGATATATGATCATTGGTAGTCTTGGATTGTTATTGTTGGTTTTGGGGGTTGCCTTGAGTTATCTAATTGGTGAAGTTGGCGAGAGGATTTTTACTGTGCTAGGCGCCTGCATGCTTGGATTTTCCCACTTCAATAATTATCAAATTTGTGAGCAGAAAGGTTGCTCAGATTGTGGGCAGCATCAGCAATAAAAACTACAACCACGCACCAGCGCTTCTTTCTATGATATAGCTTACTTCTGACGTCAACGAGCATCTAAGGGGTTGTTGTCAAGAAATAGCAGTCAAGACAAGGCGCTAAGTAGAGAAATAGGCTTGCGACAACGAGACTTTTAACGTTATACTTCTCGCTCATTATAGACACGTAGCTCAGTTGGTTAGAGCACCACCTTGACATGGTGGGGGTCGGCGGTTCGAATCCGCCCGCGTCTACCATTCTTCTATTCGCTTTTTTCAGCTCTTTTAATGTCTTTAGTTTTGCTGAATAGCAAGATGAAGGGCGTTTTTATAGAAAACGTTTGACTATTCAAAATCTGTGCACACACGGATGACAGCGAAGGGTTTTCGATGATTCAAATTCGGTTTCCAGACGGGCGACAGCAAGAATTTCAAGAGGGTGTGAACGCACTTGATGTAGCAGGTTCCATTAGCAATAGTTTGCGAAAAGCGACTATCGCGGTGGAGGTCAATGGTGAACTGCGCGATGCTAGCCTGCCTATTGATCAAAATGCTGATGTTCGCTTAATCACATTAAAAGATCCTGAAGCATTGGATATTATCCGTCATTCATGTGCTCATCTTATTGGTCATGCTTTGAAGCAACTTTTGCCAGACGTAAAAATGGCTATAGGCCCTGTTGTTGAAGATGGCTTTTATTATGATGTTGAGACACCGCGAACTTTAGGTCCAGAAGATTTAGAGAACTTGCAAGCGCGTATGATTGAGCTCATAAATCTTGATTATGATGTAATTGTCAAAGTTGTGTCTAAGTCTTGGGCTCAAACGGTTTTTAAAGAAAGAAATGAGCCATATAAGCTTGAAATTCTCGACGGTATTGCGGATGATCAGGAGATTAAACTGTATTATCATCAAGAATATGTTGACATGTGTCGCGGGCCGCACGTACCAAATACTAAGCATTTAAAATTTTTTCAGCTCACCAAATTTGCTGGGGCTTATTGGCGCGCCAATGCTGAAAATGCAATGTTACAGCGAATTTATGGTACAGCTTGGCACAGTAAAAAAGAACTCAAAGCTCATTTCTTGCGGTTGGAAGAAGCACAAAAGCGTGATCACCGTAAAATTGGCAAACAGCTTGATTTATTTCATTTACAAGATGAAGCACCAGGTATGGTGTTTTGGCATCCGAAGGGTTTTAGTATTTACTTAGCGTTGGAGCGTTATCTTCGTAAAGTGCAGTTGCTTGATGGTTATCAAGAAGTAAAAACGCCGCAAATTTTAGATCGTTCATTATGGGAGAAGTCCGGGCATTGGGATAAATTCCGTGAAAACATGTTTACCACCCAATCTGAAAATCGTGAGTATGCGGTTAAACCTATGAACTGCCCTTGTCATGTGCAAATTTTTAATCAAGGCTTGCGAAGCTATAAAGAGCTACCATTACGTTTTGCCGAGTTTGGCTCGTGTCACCGCAATGAGATTTCTGGCGCATTACATGGCATTATGCGAGTTCGCAATTTTACGCAGGACGACGGCCATATTTTTTGCACTCAAGATCAGATTCAAGACGAAGTAAGTCTTTTTGTTGATCGTGTTTTTGAGGTGTACAAAACGCTTGGTTTTGATGAGGTTGAAATAAAAATATCCACTCGTCCAGAGCAACGTGTAGGTAGTGATGAAGTTTGGGATCAAGCAGAGAGTGCCCTTATAGATGCGCTGAACGCCAAACAAATTTTATATGACCTTCTTCCAGGGGAAGGCGCATTTTACGGACCAAAAATTGAATTCTCTTTGCGAGATTGCCAGAATAGAGTTTGGCAATGTGGTACTATTCAAGTTGATTTTTCAACTCCTGAGCGTTTGGGTGCTCAATATGTGGCTGAAGACTCCTCAAAACAAGTACCAGTGATGTTGCATAGAGCAATGATTGGCACCTTTGAGCGATTCATTGGTATACTTATCGAGCATTATGCTGGAGCCTTACCAACTTGGTTGGCACCTATACAGGCAGTTGTCCTAACTATCACTCAAGCACACAGCCCTTATGCTGTAGCAGTAACTGAAATGTTAAAGGCTGCAGGTGTACGAGTTGAACATGACTTGAGAAATGAGAAGATAGGCTTTAAAATCCGTGAGCATACCTTACAGAAAGTGCCATACTTACTTGTTGTTGGTAATGCTGAAGTAGAATCAGAGACAGTTGCTGTTCGAACACGCAGTGGCGAAGATTTAGGCTCCTGCTCGCAAGACGCCTTAGTTGATTTAATTGTACAGTGAATACAGTCCGGACCTCGCAATGTCCAGCCAGTGACGGCGATAACGCTGAATAATTAAGTTTAAAATATACATCAATTGGAGGGTTAGCCAATTAAGTCCGCGAATAAAAAATCGTTTCCCGGCAGTGGAAAGGCAAAAAAGAATTTACTCAATGAAGAAATTGAGCATCCAGAGGTCCGACTTGTCGGCGCTGAAGGTGAACAATTAGGAATAGTGACTGCATCTGACGCTCTTGGAAAAGCAAAAGATTTAGGGCTGGACCTTGTTGAGATTGTACCCCAAGCAGAGCCGCCAGTCTGTCGGATCATGGATTTTGGAAAGCATCTTTTTGAAGAGCGGAAAAAGCGCTCTGAATCAAAGAAAAAGCAGAAGCAGTCACAGGTAAAAGAGATTAAGTTTAGACCCACTACCGATATAGGTGATTATAACGTCAAGCTTAAGAGCTTGGTTCGCTTTTTGGAAGATGGTGATAAGGCAAAAGTAACCTTAAGATTTCGAGGGCGAGAGATGTCTCACCAAGATATTGGCATGAAATTGATGATGAAAATCAAAGAAGATTTGGAACATCATGGTATTATAGAATTGGAGCCAAAATTAGAAGGCAAGCAAATGGTCATGGTGTTTGGTCCGAAAAAGAAGTGACATATTAATAAGCTTGTTATACACTCAGTGGCCTGACGTTTCAGGTCATTGTTGTTTAAGCCAAAAGTTGGGTTGTAGGTGAAAGAGTGATACCTGCAGCGCTTATATAAAAACCAAAATCACTCGAAAAATCTGTGAAAAAATCATAGTTTACTTATTTGTTAGGGCTATAGATGTATTTGCAGTTATAAGAGGTCTTTCTAATGCCTAAAATCAAAACAAATTCTGGTGCTGCAAAGCGCTTTAAGAAAACTGCTGGGGGCTTTAAACATAAAAGAGCGTTCAAAAACCATATTTTGACTCATAAGTCCCCGAAGCGTATTCGTCAATTACGTGGCAAAAAACTTATTCATAAAAGTGATGAAGGCTTGGTTGCTCGTTTAATGCCAAATCATTTGTAGATTTACTTTATAATTATTAAGTTTTTACAGCAATTTAACGGTTTTTTTAAGGTGTATCATGACAAGAGTTAAAAGAGGTGTCACAGCTAAGGCTCGACACAAAAAAGTATTAAAGCAGGCTAAAGGCTATTATGGTGCTCGAAGTCGTGTTTATCGCGTTGCGAAACAAGCGGTAATTAAAGCAAAACAATATGCTTATCGCGATCGTAAACAGAGAAAGCGTCAATTTCGAAGCCTATGGATTGTCCGTATTAATGCTGCAGCTCGAGAGTGTGGTCTATCGTACAGTCAGTTTATGAATGGTCTTAACAAAGCAAGTATTGAACTAGATCGTCGAGTTTTAGCTGATCTTGCTGTACATGATAAAGATGCGTTTGCCGCTTTAGCTGAACAGGCAAAAACTGCTGTAGCAGCGTAGATTGCCGTCAGCAAGGCTCTTATAAGGGCTATTTATTGTTGTTAAGCCTACGATTTCATTTAAGGCTCGGATTTTCCGGGCTTTTTTTTTCTTAAAAATTGGTCTACATTCAGTTAAGCTGGTCAGTTTACGCTGGATGGCAAACAGCAGTTGGTTTTATTTATTAATCCACATCTTTATCCTGTCTATGAACAAGGATCGTTTATGGAGTTCTGGTTTAAGGGATTGAAAGGAGGCCTCTATGAGTGCCCTAACCAAAGCGGATATTGCAGATCTGCTCGTGCAAAGAAAAATAATGCAAAAATATGATGCGAAAAAATTTGTTGACGAATTTTTTGAAGAGCTTCGATCTGCCCTTGAATCAGGTATTAGCGTAAAGCTTTCAGGTTTTGGGAACTTTGAATTACGAGACAAGGCTGCAAGGCCTGGTCGAAACCCTAAAACAGGAGAGGAAATTCCCATTACTCCGAGACGAGTAGTCACTTTTAAGCCAGGTCAGAAGCTCAAAGCACGAGTAGCGACAGTTGAATCTATTGACTCGTCAAATGATTAACACTGTGTCCGGTGTGTTTAGTCGCTAGTAACGACATCGGATGAATGATTGGATTCTTATACGTAAAGGATGACCATGAATCAAATACTCATAGTGGATGATCAGCATGAAAACTGTCAAGCTATAACCACAATGCTGGAGGGGCTCGATGTTTCTATTTCTTTTTGCCACAGAGGCGTGGATGCTTTAAAGCATATTCGAGATGTGGCGCCAAGTTTAGTATTACTTGACGCAGATATGCCCAATATGGACGGTTATCAGGTCATTAATCAAATGTGGTCTGATGACGATTTACGACAAATCCCTGTGTTACTCATGACAACTCATTTTGCTGATCGAAAGCAACTGATGCACCAGCCTTTACTGGAAGTAGTTGACGCCCTACCAAAACCGATTAATCCCGAGATGTTGCAACAAAGAGTGGTGATGGCGCTTAAATTAAAGGCTCATCAGCAAAAAATAGTGTCTATTCTTGATGACGGTGGTGAGGCTATACGCAAGCGTCACGAAGCTGTGTTAGCGGTTGATACTGCTGGTCGTATTACCTTTGCAAACGCCACGGCACTTGCCTTGTTACGTACCAATCACCAAATGATTTTTGGCGTTTATCTGGAAAGCATTTTCGAGGAGCCTAATCACCATGTGAACTCCGCCTGGCAGGAGCACCCAATTCAAAATGTGTGTGCTCAAGGTAACGTATTGCAGGTGGAGTCATGTCTACTGTATTGCGCCGATGGTAACACCATTCGAGTAAAGCTAGCAGCCATCCCTATTGATACCCAAGGCGATTTAGCACTAATGCTTGCTTTTCGACAGATTGGATCGTCTGAGGCTGAGCAGGACGCAGATTCAAACATTGCTGTGCTCAACTTACAGCATTATGATCCCCTGACAGGCACCTACACTCGGCAAGCGTTTGAACAAGTGATTGATGATCGTATAGCCAAGAACCAAGTGCTTGATAAAAAAATTGCTGTTTTACAGATTGACCTAGCTCATTTTAATCATGTTAATGAGTCTTTAGGTCATGAGGTGGGCGATCGTATGCTCAAAGATGTTGTGTCTAGAATTCAAAAAAGTATAAGACCTACAGATAAAATTGGTAGAATTGGCGGCGATGTTTTTGCTTTAATGATTGACGATGTCGCTCACCATAAAAACATTGGTCGAGTGGCGCAAAAAATAATTGATGCTTTAAAAATAAGTTTTTTATTAGAGGGTTTCGAGCTTTTTATTGGCTGTAATCTTGGGATTTCGACTTTTCCAGAGTGTGGCAAATTAAGCGGTGCCTTATTAAAAAATGCAGCCATAGCTGTGGAGAGCGCAAAGTTAATGGGTGCCAATTCATATCATTTTTTCACTGCAAAGATGAATAATGAGATGTTAGCAAGAGTTGAATTAGAGGCGAGCTTACGTCGAGCATCTGAACGAGATGAATTTGAAGCTCAAATTGTGCCATTGACATTAAACGACGCTACGGCCATTTTTTCGCAAGCAGAACAAATATTTGAGCTGCAACTCGTATGGCATAACGAACGCTTTGGTTGTACCACAGCCAATGGACTGCTCGACTTATTTGAGCGATACGCGGCCTATGATCTTTACGCCCAGCTTTTATCTGGCGCGGTTGAGCAGTTTTGCGAAAAAGCAGCAGACAATAACTTAGTCTTGATTTTACCTATTACATTGCGAGCGTTACTAAAAGACAATTTTGCGGCTTTAATCGAAGATCTTGTGACCAATCTCCAAAAGCCATATTTAGGTTGGATGTTGCAAGAAGAGGGCTTAGGCCGGTTGTTGCCTGAAGTGGGTGAGACCTTTGATAAGCTTATTAGCGAGGGCTATCGTATCGGCATTGGCGTCGACGATGGTGATTACCTTTCTCGAAGTTTGAATCGGCTTAATATTTGTTTTTTACGATTAGTGCAACCAAAGGCAACTGGCAGTGCAGCAAATACGTTGTTACACCAAGCATTAATGGGCGTTGTCAAGCAGCTGGATATTGCCATATTGCGCTAAGGTAATTTTTTTAGCCATTTACCAGCAATCTTGTAATGTTACACCTGTACCAGACACAGTTTTAGTGTTAGTTTCGTCTAATGTCATTGTGCCGCATTTGTCGTTGATTTGGTCATTCTTCGCTGTGGCGGTTATCACGTAGGTGGTCGGCGTTAATGCCAAGGTGATATGATATCGAATATTATCGGCTGTGGCCGAGCAACTTTGAATTGCTGGGACGCAAGAAGTCCCAAAATTTGTTGCTAAATCATAAGTTTGACCGCTAGCACTCATGATTTTACCGTGGGTTGTGTAGAAACGTTCGAGAGACATAGCTATGCGTTGAATTGTCATTTGGGCATCTGTTCGGTGAGACGCGCGCATAGAGTCTAAGTAAGAAGGCATAGCAATTGAAGCTATAATGCCTATAATGACAACAACAACTGCGAGCTCGACGAGAGTGAAGCCTTGATACGGTCGTGTACGCATAGCAAATCCTATTTTATAATTTTCAATGAGGGCTTTGGCAATTTTGCCTTAAGCTCACTTTAATATAGCTTAGGTCTACAAGTCAGAGGTACATAATAGTAAAAATGGACAACCTAGATACATTAAGAGCTGCTAATAATGCGCAGGCGAAAAATTCGCTTAATCAAGACAAATCGAAAGGATCCCTCAGTCGGGAGCTTAGCTATAACAGTTTTTTTGGTCTGGATGAAACCCCTTTTTCTATCTCACCTAATCCTCGTTTTTTATACATGAGTCAGCAGCACCAAGAAGCTTTGGCGCATCTACTGTATGGTATTCAGGCTCCAAACGGTTTTGTGTTACTTACTGGTGAAGTGGGCACTGGCAAAACTACCGTGATTCGCGCGTTTTTACAGCATTTACCAGATGATGCTCGGGTTGCTTATATTCTCCACGCTAAATTAAGTGCGCGCGAGCTGCTTGAGACTATTGCCGACGAGCTCAACGTAGACATCGGTATAAATACTAGCCAACGGTTGTTAGTCAATGCCATTCATAAAAAATTATTAGAACATCACTCCGCAGGATTTCGAACTTTTCTCTTGATTGATGAAGCACAAAATTTAAGTGCGAGTGTGCTTGAAGAAATTCGCTTACTGACTAACTTAGAGACAGACGAAGGTAAATTGCTGCATATTATTCTGGTGGGTCAGCCAGAGTTAAAAGCTATTTTTCAGGCAGTAGAGTTACGTCAGCTTAACCAGCGGATTACTGCACGATTTCATTTAAGCCGATTAGTGTTTGATGATGTGGCCTTATATGTGCAGCATCGCTTAGCCATTTCCGGGGCGACTCGTAATCCGTTTCAGCCCCAGGCGATGAAATCAATTGCTCGATACGCCAAAGGTGTTCCTCGTCTAATTAATATTATTGCTGATCGAGCACTATTGGCTGGATTTGCCAAAAATCAACCTGATATTGATCGAAAAATCGTAAAAGCTGCAGCGCAAGAAGTCTTGGGTGAGCGGCCATTATGGCGACCAGCCTTGTTTGACTGGTTAAAACCCAAGTCTGACTTGACTACGGCTGGTACTAATTCGTTAGGACTTGGCTCAAAAATCGTGGTTACGGTGTTGGTTTTGGGTATTATTGGTCTGCTCGGCGGGCCTGTGGTACAAGAGCTTACGAAAGATGTTGCAAAAGAAACTGTAAAAGAAACGACTAAAGAGAATAGCCAGGGCTTAGCTGCGAATACTGACAAGACTAAAATTATTGATAAAACGACAAACGTTGATGAGAGTGCTCTCTCTACAGTGGATGAAGCTCAAGTGTCATCAGAGACTGGTCCCCTTACCGATAAAGAGTTCGATGCTTTAGTGTCGCTGTTAAAGCCAGAGCCTCAGGCACTACTCACAGCTAAAGCTCAATTTAACAAAAGTTTAGTCACGGCATTAGGATTGTGGCCAGCACCAATAACGACTGATGAGCGAAGCGCTGTAGAACGTGATGGCTGTGATGGCTTGCCTGGAGATTTGAGTTGTCTGCAGGTGAACTCTAGCTTGCAGCAACTTGTGCAATATGACGTGCCATTTATTGTCAATTTAAAACCCGACCAGCTGTTGGCGCTAGGCATGCCAGCCCAAGTAGTTCGCTGGTTTTTAGTCAGTCAAGTCGCGAGCGGCAACGATGATAAATCCACATTAAGTTTAGAAGGCGTGGCTGGCCAAACAGTTTTGCTTCAAAAAGAGTTTCAAGAGGTGTTTGATGGTCGTGCGGTGCTGATGTTACAAAGTCCAGTCACAGTGATGCCACAAGACGGCGTCATTCGATCTGAGCATGCTCGTTGGGTCCTTGAAAGAACAGGATTTTCCGATGGCACTGAGCTGAATCCAGTGATGGATTTTATAATTGCAGACCAAACTTATAATTTAGCAGTGCAAGCATTTCAACAAAAAAATGGACTGGGTAGTGATGGTCTTTTTGGTTTAGAAACTTTGATTGCGTTAAATCGAACGCTGAACCCCCAGTTTCCTCGTTTAACTACGAGTAAAAAAGCTATAAATTTATAATCAATAACGCGTATACTTCAGGTTTATAAGTGTATAAAAATTAGAGGTGAGCATAGGACACACCTATTCTTATCATTGGAGAGTCAATGTCTTTCATTTTAGACGCTGTAAAAAAATCGGAACAACAACGGCAGCAAGCTCGAATGGAGCCTATGCAGGCTTGGCACTATCAGCCTACGAGCTCGAAGAAAAATCAATATTGGGTTGGCATTGTGGTTGGGCTTAACAGCATGGTACTCGCTGCGCTTTTTGTCTGGGTTATGCAACCGGCTTGGCTAGTTCAGTTGACCCAGCCTGAGCAATCTGGGTCAGAGCAAGACTTTGCGGTAACAGTGCCTCAAAAGCCTATTCAAGAAATGGTTATTGATACGCCAGTAATACCGAAAACGCCAGTGGTTGAACCAGTAGTTGATGAACCACTCGTATCTGCCCCTGAAATTATTGAGCCTCGTGGTGGCGTAGACCAGCCTAAATCTCAGCAAGAGGTCATTACACCGAGTGCCAATCAGCGTATTCGTCAGGCATCACAGCAAGCCGGGTTGCCCGATGTTATACCGAGTTTAGAATCTTTGCCAGAGTCCGTGCTAATGCATATTCCTGCCATTGGTTTTTCGAGCCATTTATATTCGAGCAGCCCTGAATCTCGTCAAGTCGTCATCAATGGCCAAAAATTATACGAAGGCGATTATTTAAATCAAGATTTACAGTTATTAGAAATTCGTGAAAAGAGCGTTGTTTTCCAGCAGTTCCAACAGCCGTTTCAAGTCGTGCTATCGCGTTATTGGGTTCGTTGAGAGCAAATAACGCGCACTTGCCACAGCTTCCCCTTCAATATCTAACACTCGAACCTCAATTGTCGTTGCAGGCCCTAAGGTTTCATACATTATTCGTGCAATAGCAACAACATCATTGCGCATTGGTTTATGGATTGAAATGTGCCAACTTGCGAGTTGTTGGCTTAGACGTTGATGATGAGTGTAAGAATAGCAAGCAGATGCAACCCATTCACACAGTTGATTGAGGCCGAGCGTAAAGTCGCCTTTTTGCGTTCTCTTAGAAAAGTGAAGTCGGGCCTCACAATAATTTGTGCTAAGATTGCACACATTGATATCAAGACCTTTCAGACCTGAGTCTGAGTATTTTAACCAGCGACTTAATGCTTTATCGCCAAATAAAGGTAATGCTTTCGCCAGGCGATATACCCGATCTTGACGTATATTAATTGCAAACATCACACCTCCAGGGGTAGTGTCCCAAGACTCGCATAAAAAGGAGCGCATTATGAGTCAATGGATTTATCTTGATTATCTTGATGTCCAACGTTTAACTTATATTCTATTCGATATTTTAATTCTTGTAAGCTTAATTGCCGCACTGCGTTTTTTTTCAGGCTGGGTCAGCCATGTCCGATCTATACCCGAACTTGCAGTCAAGGATAATTTTGCATTTGGTGTGTCTTTAGCAGGCGGCATTCTTGCTTTGGTCATTATGCTCTCAGGGCTTGTGTCGAAAAATACAGCAGTTTCATTGATGGAACAGATTCGGCTTGTTCTTGGGTATGGGATTTTAGGTGTGGCGCTCATAAAGCTTGGTCGAAGTATTCAAGATCACTGGTTTTTACGAGGTCTTTCAATTCAAGATCAAATAATGCGTGGCAACATGGCGGCGGCGATTGTCAGCGTGGCCAATGCTCTGGTTACAGCCATGGTTGTGCGTTCTGTAGTGAGCTGGGTTGATATTCAGGGTTTTAAAGGCTTGTTGAGTGTGCTTGGAACCTGTTTTGGCGCCCAACTTGTGATAGGTGTTATGACTATGTTTTGGATGCATGTTTTTCATCGTCGTCACCCACAGCATTTATTTACAGAAGCGCTTAATCAAGGTCATATTGCGATCGCGGTGCGTTATGCTTGTCATACACTGGCGGCGGCGTTCGCACTCTCTGCTGGGTCTGGCATTGTGCGATTTTCTTCTGATGGCTGGATGCAGGCTGTTTCCTTATTAGTCTGGTTAATGTGTGGTTCGCTTTTATGTCTTTGCATTTCAGGTCTGGCTCGAGTTAGTCGAAGGGTTATTTTATCTGGTGTTAATATCGCTCAAGAAGTAGACGATCAAAACAACGGCGCAGTCGCAGCCGTAGAAGGCGCGCTATATTTAGGTATTGGATTTTATTTTATGGCCATACTTGGGTAGTTTATGCTTAAAATTTTTGCACCACTTATCAGAAAAGACCATGTGATTTGGATGAAATTACAAACTGCTGAGAGCGTGCGTCATCGAGTCGTTCGACTTTTATGTCTCTTGCTTTTATTGTGTATTATCCATGCCACTGCCATTGTTTTTTTTGAAGGCTTAAGTATTCCAAATGCGCTGTGGTTGACTTTTACAACTGTAACTACTGTTGGCTATGGTGATTTTTCGGCGAGTACAGCTGGTGGTCGAATTGCCACAGTCGTATTATTGTATGTAGCCGGCATTAGTTTGCTTGCACAAGTCGCCGGTGAATTTTTGGAATATCGTATAGAGCGACGTACCAGAATGATTTTAGGGCAATGGAGATGGCAACGGATGAAAGACCATATATTAATATTGAACGTCCCAGCTGAAGATTCAGACCGTTATTTGTCGCGCTTGGTCAAACAAATTCGACATACTCCAGAATTGGGGGACATTCCTATACAAATACTCACCACCGCCTTTAAAGATGGATTACCATTACATCTGCGAGAGCAGGGTGTAGTTCATCGTGCTGCTTCCCCCACAGCGATTGGCGAGTTAGAGCTTTGTAATGCAGGCTCTGCTCGCTTTATTGTTTTACTCGCATCAGATTATGCAAGTGCTGATTCAGATGCGCTGACCCTAAACTTGTTGGTTATGCTGAGTGATCTGGGTATTCGAACCCCAACGCTTGCTGAAGCTGTGCTCGATGAAAGTCGTGAGCGCTTTATTCGTTTCGGCGCCACGCTAGTATTGCGTCCAGTACGAGCCTATCCAGAAATAGTCGTACGTGCTTTGGTAGCACCTGGTTCTGAAGTGATTATGGAAGATTTATTTACCTACGGCGGTGTTTATCCCAAACGAATTAATGTTGAAGTGCAAGGCCGCTGGGGTGACATCGCCTCTTCTATGATTTGTGCTAATTTTGGTGTGCCATTAGGCTATGTGAGTGTTTCTGATCGCGTGGAAACCAGTCCCGATGCTCATCACGAAGTGGATGCAAAAGCCTTGATGGTTATGGTAACACCCAATCACGATGTTACTACTGAAAAAGTCAAAGCCCTGTTTCAAGCAAAAGGTATTGTCCAATAATGCCTGTTCTATAACAAAAACCTGCAAATTTGTGAATGATCTCAGACATTTTCCAAACTAAGGCTTGAGTTTTATACTTTAGGTATAGCGTTTGCTAATTGACCACCTACTAATACTGGCTTAATATTATTTCACTTCTTACACCAATGTTCATTAAATAATCACTCACCTTCATAAGAGGTGTTTTTTTATTCCTTTTACATTTCTATTGCGATTGAATATAAGTCTATTTCATAGAAAGAGGGGAGCATTATAGAAAACGAAGTAAACCTTGCTACCGGTTTACTTTTGGTGAACGCGACATGAAATAGG
>Ga0115546_1001343_pt1 | contig 15361 bp, 10 predicted proteins | sample COGITO_mtgs_1004_FD_87186 | JGI IMG/M metagenome (GOLD analysis project Ga0115546, IMG submission 87186) | Pelagic marine microbial communities from North Sea - COGITO_mtgs_100413 | ecosystem: Environmental > Aquatic > Marine > Epipelagic | place: Germany:Helgoland, sampling site Kabeltonne...
AAAGGAAACTATATGGTTAATGTATATGACGCTAATTTACAGTTATTAGGAACGTCTACTTTCACATTGAAATAAGGATCATTTCTTATCAATATAAAAAGGCCCGCTAATAGCGGGCCTTTTTTATACTTAAAAGTTGTACTTATAAACCGCCAACCATATCTTCAGGTTTTACCCATTGGTCATATTCTTCGGGAGTTACATACCCTAAATTAACGGCTTCTTCTTTAAGTGTTGTGCCGTTTTGGTGGGCTGTATTAGCTATTTCTGCAGCTTTGTAATACCCTATTTTTGTGTTTAATGCTGTCACTAACATGAGTGAATTATGGAGCATTTTTTCAATAACTGGATGGTTTGGCTCAATGCCTTGAGCACAGTGGTCGTTAAAAGACACACAGGCGTCTCCCAATAATTGGGCAGACATTAAAATATTGGCAGCCATAAGTGGCTTAAAGACATTTAATTCATAATGCCCTTGAGTGCCGCCAATAGTGATCGCTACGTCGTTACCCATTACTTGAGCACATACCATAGTAAGCGCTTCAGCTTGTGTAGGATTCACCTTACCGGGCATAATAGAACTTCCGGGTTCATTGGCAGGGATAATAATCTCACCTATTCCAGATCTAGGTCCTGAAGCCAGCAATCGTATATCGTTGGCTATCTTATTTAGGGAAACAGCCATTTGCTTCAAGGCGCCATGACTTTCTACAATCGCGTCATGCGCAGCCAAAGCTTCAAATTTGTTTTCAGCAGTAATAAATGGCATTCCAGTAAAAGAGGCCATGTATTTAGCAACCAAAACATCATAACCTTTAGGGGTGTTTAGACCAGTTCCAACAGCAGTGCCTCCTAGGGCCATTTCCGACAAATGAGGCAAAGTATTTCTGAGGGCTTTTAGGCCGTGATTTAGTTGTGAAACATAGCCAGAAAACTCTTGGCCAAGGGTGAGGGGAGTGGCGTCCATTAAATGGGTGCGTCCAATTTTAACGACATCTTTAAATGCCCTAGATTTTGTTTCTATAGTATCCCTGAGTTTTTCAACTCCAGGAATAGTAACTTCCACAATTTTTTTATAAGCTGCAATATGCATACCTGTAGGAAATGTATCGTTGGAAGATTGAGATTTATTTACATCATCATTGGGTTGAATTACTTTTTCTCCTTCACCAATCTTTCCTCCAGCCAATTCTTGGGCCCTATTTGCAATCACTTCATTGACATTCATATTGCTTTGGGTTCCAGAACCAGTCTGCCATATGACCAAAGGAAATTGATCGTCGTGTTTTCCACCTAAAATTTCATCACAAACCGCTGCAATAAGGTCCCTCTTTTTACTTTCCAAAACGCCTAGATCACAATTCGCATAGGCAGCAGCCTTCTTTAAATAAGCAAAGCCATATACAATGTCTAAGGGCATAGATGCTGGTGCACCAATTTTAAAATTGTTTCTAGAGCGTTCTGTTTGTGCGCCCCAGTATTTGTCTGCAGGAACCTCTACGTTCCCCATAGTGTCTTTTTCTATTCTAAAGCTCATATTATTAGGTTATTGGTGTGATAAATAATAAAATTGTTCTTAGTAAACAAAGGTACACTACCTGCCTCTTTTTTGCCATTTTTTTTAGTTCAGATTTGTGAGAATTGTAAAATCTAACCTATCTTTGTAGTGTAAAATTTATATCACATGTTTGAGTTTGACCAATATTTAGGATTTATCGCTTTTTTAACCATTTTAACCATTGGTTTCTGGTTGATGATTTTTTTATTGACTTTTGTTATTCCTTATTGGTTGGGCGGATCACTTTTAGAATTTTTAAAAGAGAAGCGTGATGCTAAAAAGGCAAAAACAGACTAACTGACTTATTACTATATATAAAAAAAGCACCTATTAGGTGCTTTTTTTTATTTGAGGTATTGGCTTAAGTGAATTTAGTTTCACAAAAAAACTACGGCGTACCTTGAAATTCCATATCACCACCCATATCTCCTTGGCCTCTTGATCGGTCCCTGCTGAAATTTTTCTTTTGATTAAATCGGTATGCAAAGGTGAGGTTAATCTGTCTTTGTCTCCATTGGAATTCACTGTCAGAGAATACATTAGGCGTTCTAATCTCGCTCATTCTTTTTCTGGAGTTAAAAAGATCGCTCACATTTAAAGAGAGGGTCCCTTTGTCTTTTAAAATTTCTTTGCTAAAGGCTAAATTAGCACTTAACATTCCTTTGTTTCGACTTTGTGCATCTCTGGATGGGCCTTGGTAAAAAGCGTTTGATTGAAAGTCAATGGCATAGGGTAGCACCACTTTAGCGCTCAATCTAGTAAACCAACTAAAATTATCTGCGTCAAAGTTCTGCGATATAGTTTCAGCATTGCTGTTTACATAGGTGTAGTCTCCCCTTAGGGCCCTTTGAAACATATTAACATTCCAAGTGAAACGCCAATTTCGTATTGGTGTATAGGTAGTGGTAAATTCCATTCCCACTCTTTTTTCATTAGCCAAATTAATAGGTCTAGAAAGAATAATGGGTACCGTTACTGGATTAGATAAATCATTTGGGTTTTCAATGGTAACAACATCTCCTGTTTCTTGTCTAATGTATTGAAATACTCCCGTAGAATGGTTAAAATACCCGGAAGTTGTGAAGGTTACTTTATCTAGCCTGGTAATATAACCCAAGTCAAAGGCATTGGTAAAGGTGGGGTCTAAATCTGCATTTCCTTGCCTGAGGTTGGTGTTACTAGACCTGGACACGAAGGGATTGATAAACCTATTTCTAGGCCTTCTAAGCCTTCTACTGAAACTTAGGGTAAATTGGGTGGTTTCTCCAATTTCGTAGCCTAGGAAAATAGAGGGAAACCAATTTATATAGGTTTTGTTTTTTAAATCATTGGTTTCAATAAGGTTTACATCTATATTAGAATGTTCCATTCTAAGACCAGTAAGTAAGCTAAAAGACGCCCATTTAGATCCCAGCTGTGTATAGGCAGCTTGAACATATTCTTTATAAAATAAGGTATTGCTAAAGTCAGGGTTTGAAATAAAATTACCAGAGGTGTTTTCTACACTAAAGTCAAAAGCAGTCGTAAACTCATTGAAAGTTCCTCGGTACCCCAGTTCAAATTGTGATTGATTTTCACTCCCAAAAGGCAGCACATAATCTGCTTGTATTAGTTGATTTTTTTGATTTTCAGTAGTACTGGTGCGCTCCGTAGGAAGATAGCTATTGTCTTGAAGAATGGTTTCGAAAATTTCAGCATCTTCAAATTCATCCCCAGTAGAATACTGGTAGTCTGCCGTTAAAAGATGGCCGTCTTTCTTAAACTTCTTTTGGTAATTCACAGAATACTGAAAGTTGTTGTCTGTTTCGGTTTCTACACTAATTCGTTCTCTAGACAAACTCAATATTCTTTCTGCATTGTAATTGTTAAAATCTACCTCTGTTCTAGTCCCCCCATTAGAGTTTCCAAAAACCACAGAATTAGTGATACTGCTGGTTTCATCTATAAAAAATTCGAGGCCTAAATTGGTATTAAAATTAGTATTATCCCTTAAATAAAGCCTTTTTTCATCTTGAAAACTTAAGGTTTGACCATTCTCATCAAAGTTCTCTTGGTTGTTAAAACCATTTCCAGGTCCTTCATTGTTTCTAAAAGTAGTGGTGGTGAATAGATTGAATTTGTCCCTTCTTAAATTTAGGTTCAAAGTACCCGCATTGTTTTTTGGGGTTCCTAGGGTGGCGTTAATTGCGCCATTTAAGCCCACTGTTTTATTTTGCTTAAGTACAATATTCAAAATACCTGCAGTCCCTTCTGCGTCATATCTAGCAGATGGATTGGTAATGACTTCTACTTTTTGAATGGCGTCTGCCGGTAATTGCTTTAAGGCATCTGGACTTAATCCTGAAAGGGCAGAAGGTTTTCCATTGATTAGAATCCTAACACTTTCATTTCCCCTTAAACTAATATTACCTTCTACATCTACAGATACAGAAGGAACGTTATCTAAAACATCGGTTACAGATCCTCCCTTAACAGTAAGATCCTGCCCAACATTATATACTTTTTTATCTAACCTAAGCTCAACAGTAGTTCGCTCTGCAACCAATTCCACTTCATCTAATTGAGACACATCTAATCCAATAGCAATAGTGCCTAAATTGATGTCAGTATTTAAAGTTTGGTTGTTAAGTGTGTAGGTTTTGTATGAAATATATTCAATACTAAGGTTGTAATTTCCTGCTTTTGCTTCCACCGAGAACAATCCCATTTGGTCGGTGATCCCGCCAGTTACTTGGCTGGGATTCTCTACAGATTGCAATACTAAAGTTGCGTATTCAAGTGGCTCCCCGGTATCTTTATCTATAACAGTGCCCGTTACTGTAATGGAGGATTTTGCCTCTGGTCTCGATTGAGACCACATAAACAATGAACTTAAAGATAAAAGGATAAATAGGGAGTATTGTTTCATTAAGATTTATTTTTCTTTCGTTTTTTCTTCTTTTTTTTGGTTTTCTTAAAACCTTCTTCTTGCAGGGCAATGAAAGCGTCATACTTCTCAGCAGGTAAACCAGATTTTAGGGCCTCTTCTTGTTCCTTGTCAATTTTTTCTACTGCTGCCCTTATTTGGTCTACATCTGATAATTTAAGCAGCTGTAATTCTATTCTCTTTTGTACAGAATTCACTAGGATGGTTCTTAAAACAGCTACCTCAAAAGCACTGAGGTCTAAAGCCTCTTTGAAAGCGTCCATTTGAAGGTCTACAATTTGCTCTGCTGTAAGGTTTTCCGGTTTCTCTTGCCTTTGTGGTGCCTGAGGAGCCAATGATTGTCTTCTACCTGTCTGTGGATTTCTACCCATTCCCATACCACCCATACCAAATTGCGAAAAGGCTTCTGTACTTAAAGAAGTGATTAAAATCAATAAAAGGGTTTTAATTGCTTTCATAGTGATGTTTGTTAGATTTTAAAATTAGACCTTGGTTTAGTCTCAAAAAGTTAAAGGTTTGTTAAAACAATTTATTCTGTTTCCTCGTTTTGTCCCATAAGCATTAAAAACCCTTTAAGGAATGGGTCTAAATGGCCATCTAAAACAGCGTCAACATCTCCAGTTTCTGTGCCTGACCTCACGTCTTTAACCAGTTTATAAGGATGTAGCACATAATTTCTAATCTGAGACCCCCATTCAATTTTCATTTTGGAAGATTCTATCTCAGACCGTGCTTCTTGCCTTTTTCTGAGCTCAATTTCATACAACTGAGATTTGAGGAGTTTCATGGCATTTTCCCTATTGTCTAATTGAGAACGTGTTTCTGAATTGTGAATAATAATACCAGTAGGGTGGTGGGTTAAGATCACCTTTGTTTCTACTTTGTTGACATTCTGACCACCCGCGCCTCCAGACCTTGCGAAGGCCCAAGAAATATCTGCAGGGTTTATGACAATTTCAATGGAGTCATCAATAAGCGGATACACATATACAGAGGCAAATGAGGTGTGTCTTTTGGCGTTGCTGTCAAAGGGTGAAATACGGACCAACCTATGGACCCCATTTTCTCCTTTTAGCCAACCAAAAGCAAAATCGCCTTCAATACCAAGGGTCACAGTCTTAACTCCAGCAACATCTCCCTCTTGATAATTGAGTTCTTTAATTTTAAAGCCTGCTTTTTGACTCCACATCATATACATGCGCATGAGCATGGCAGCCCAGTCACAACTTTCCGTTCCACCAGCACCAGCGGTAATTTGCAGAACAGCAGAGAGGTTGTCGCCTTCTTCCGAAAGCATGTTTCTAAACTCCAGGTCTTCTAAAACATCCAAAGTATTTTGGTAGGCTATTTTTAATTCATCTTCCGTGATTTCCCCTGCATCTGCAAACTCCATCATAACCGCTAAGTCTTCAATGAGTGCTTTGGCTTTTTCATAACCTTGTACCCATATTTTCTTTGATTGTATGAATTTGAGGTGTGCTTGTGCTTTCTGTGGTTGGTCCCAAAAGTCAGGTGCGAGGGTCTTTTCTTCCTCGTTTTCTATTTCAATGCGCTTGGCATCTACGTCAAAGATACCTCCTTAACGCACCAAGGCGATCTAAAAGACCTTTATATTGATCTGTAGTGAGCATAGTAATCATTTTGAGCAAAAATACTATTTACCCTTGGTTGTACCATCAATTTTAGTAAATTTAGTTTTTACTTAATTTAAGGCCTTTCCAGGCCGATGTCTCTTTTATTAACCGCCTTAAAAACCAATCTTATGCGTGTTTTTCTTTCCTTTTGCTGCTTGGCTATGAGTAGTTTTGTTTTTGGTCAACTCAATTTAAACAAGACCCAATTTCAAAAATTCGATGGCTATTTCCCCTTTTATTATGACAATGACTCAGGTAAAATTTACCTAGAGGTAACGGAATTAGACAAAGAGTTTCTTTATATAAATTCTTTAAGTAGTGGTATTGGCAGTAATGATATTGGTTTAGATAGAGGTCAATTGGGCGGAGAGCGGGTAGTTTCCTTCAAGAAAATGGCCAATAAGCTCATGCTTATTCAGCCCAACCTTCAATATAGGGCCCTTACGGACAATGCCCTGGAAAAGGAATCTGTTAAGCAGGCTTTTGCTTCTTCTGTATTATTTGGTTTCCCTATTGAAAGCATGTCTAACGGTAAATATATTATAGATATTACTGATTTTTTAATGCAAGATGCCCATGGTGTGAGCGATCGTTTACAACAATCGAATCAGGGAAGTTTTACTTTAGATAAATCCAAAAGTGCTATGAATATGGCACGCACAAAAGCTTTTCCAAAAAATATTGAAATAGATGTTATGCTCACCTTTAAGGGAAAAGCCAAAGGAAGCTATTTAAGGTCTGTGGTGCCTAGTCCAGACCTTGTGACTGTAGCACAACACCATTCATTTGTGGCCTTACCTGAATTGGATTTTGAAAAAAGAAAGTACGATCCTAGGTCTGGAGCGTACTCCTTTTCTTATTTAGATTATGCCACAGCTGTGAGTAGCCCTATTGAAAAAAGATATATAGCCAGACATAGATTGGAAAAAAAAGACCCCAATGCTTCAGTGAGTGAAGCAGTTGAGCCTATTATTTATTATTTAGACAATGGGACTCCAGAACCAGTAAGAACAGCACTTTTAGAGGGAGGTAGATGGTGGAATCAGGCTTTTGAAGCCATAGGATACAAAGATGCTTTTCAAGTAAAAATGTTGCCTGAAGACGCAGATCCTTTAGATGTAAGGTACAATGTCATTCAATGGATTCACAGGTCTACTAGAGGTTGGAGTTATGGCAGTAACGTCTCGGATCCTCGAACTGGAGAAATTTTAAAAGGACATGTGAGTCTTGGAAGTTTAAGAATTAGACAAGACTTTATGATTGCACAAGCGCTCAGTAAAGAACCCTTTAAAGATGGAGATGAAAACCACCAAGGCATGTTAGCTATGGCTGTTTCTCGAATCAGACAATTGTCTGCCCATGAAATTGGCCACACTTTAGGTTTTATGCACAATTTTGCTGCAAGTGCACACCAAAAAGCCTCTGTAATGGATTACCCACACCCTCAATTCGAGCTTAAAGAAGGTGAAGTATCTTTTTCTAATGCTTATGAAACGGGAATTGGGTCTTGGGATAAGGTAAGTGTTGCCTATTCTTACAGTGATTTTCCAGACAGTGTAAAAGATGAGCAAGCTGCTTTGAATGCTATTTTGGAAGCGGCATCGGCTGAAGGCCAAAAATACTTATCAGATTCAGATGCAAGACCAGCTGGTAGTGCCAGTGCTTTTGCCCACCTTTGGGACAATGGCGCTACTGCTGCTCAGGGATTAAATGACGTTTTGGAGGTGCGTTCTAAAGCGATTGATCAGTTTGGTATTCATAATATTCGCCAAGGAGAACCACTTTCTGTATTAGAAGATGTGTTTGTGCCTTTGTATTTTTTTCATCGCTATCAGGCAGAGGCAGCCGCTAAAGTCATTGGTGGAATTGATTATAGCTACCAAGTAAAAGGGAGCAATCAGTCAGATGCTTATACCATTGCTGCCAAAGACCAAAAAGAAGCGCTAAGGACTTTATTACGTACTTTAAACGCTGCTGAAATGGCTATTCCGGAAGAAAAATTAACACTATTCCCTCCGAGATCTCCTTCTTATAATAGTGGTAGAGAATCTTTTAAAGGAAAAACAGGTGTGACATTTGACCCTTTATCTGCACCTGAAACTGCTGCAGACGTGACTTTAGGATTTTTGTTACACCCACAGCGGGCTACTAGATTAATTCAGCAAAAGGCGCTAGACAACAGTCAGCTAGACTTACAGGCTGTGTTGTCTGCTTTATGGCAGGGCACTATTGGCCTAAAACACAAGGATAATTATATTCAAAATGTGCAGTTGAATATTAACTTTAGGGTGTTTACGCATTTATTGAATTTGGCCCAGCAAGAAATGGTGCATCCTCAAGTAAACGCAGTAGTTCATTCCTTTTTAAAAGAAAAGGCGGGCACATTATCGGTCTCTAAAGATTTATATGACCAAGAATTATTCAGAAGGTATGCCGCCTTCTTGAAATCTCCTGAGAACTTTAAAGTAATTCCTGCGCCAACAGTACCTGATGGGTCTCCAATAGGAATGAATTGCTCTTTTTAAGCCTTGATTTATGGAAATTAATTTAATCAGTGATACGGTTACTACGCCAACCAAAGGGATGTTGGCGGCCATGATGTCTGCTAAAGTTGGAGATGACGTTTTTAAAGAAGATGCTACAGTAAATGCCCTTGAAGAAAAAACAGCTGCCCTATTTGGTATGGAAGCTGCTTTGTTTTTTCCCTCTGGTACTATGGCCAATCAGACAGCTATTAAAGTGCACACACAGCCGGGAGAACAACTGATCTGTGATCATTATGCCCATATTTTTAATTATGAGGGTGGGGGAGTGAGCTTTAATTCAGGCGTGTCTTGTAAACTGATTGCTGGCCACAGGGGCATGATTACAGCAAAGCAAGTTAAGGCTACCATTAATCCTCCTGACTTTTACCACAGCCCCTTAACTACCTTGGTTTGTTTAGAGAATACAACCAACAAAGGTGGAGGGGCTATTTGGGACATAAATGAAATGAAAGCGATTAAAGAAGTTTGTACCTCTAACGGGCTTAAATTTCATCTAGATGGTGCAAGAATTTGGAACGCACTCGCTGTGACTGGAGAAGATCCTAAACTTTACGGCAACTTATTTGACTCCATTAGTGTCTGTCTGTCTAAAGGTTTAGGCTGTCCCGTAGGTTCTGTGCTATTAGGATCTAAAGATTTTATAGCCAAAGCACTTAGGGTTAGAAAGGTATTTGGGGGTGGAATGAGACAAGCTGGTTTCTTAGCTGCTGCAGGTATTTATGCCTTAGACCATCACAGAGAAAGACTCAAAGAAGACCATAAAAAAGCCAAAGAGATTGAAGCAATCTTATCTAAGAAAGACTTTATTTCTTCCGTATCTCCTGTAGATACTAATATCATTATTTTTGAGCTCAAAGAGTCTGTGTTAGATGCCCAGGCATTTATGGATAAAATGAATGAAAATAACATTAGATTAATCTCAATGGGATCAGGAAAGTTACGATTGGTGACCCACCTTAATTACACCGATGAGATGCACAGCCGTTTATTGTCAATTTTAAATGGTTTTTAACGCACATTATTCCTAAGTCCAATTATTTATTGGGTATTTTTGTGGCCTTAAATTTTTTGACATGACTTTTCCTAATACGCCTCAGGCAGCAAAGAAAAATAAAACCCTCTCACATTTAGGTTACGAAAGAGTAGATCCATATTTCTGGATGAATGAAAGAGATGTCCCAGAGGTACTCAACTACCTTAAAGCGGAAAACAACTATTACGATCAGGCTACAGCCCACACAAAAGATTTTCAAGACCGTCTTTTTGAGGAAATGAAGTCTAGGATAAAGGAAGACGACAGTTCAGTGCCCTATAAGCACAATGGATATTGGTATATCACCAAATATGAGCTAGGAAAAGAATACCCCATTTACACCCGTAAAAAAGACCATTTGTCTGCACAAGAAGAATTGCTGTTAGACTGTAATGTATTGGCAGAAAACTATGAGTATTTCAGCCTGGGAGGTTTCTCTGTAAGTCCAGACAATACTTTATGTGTTTTTTCTACAGACACAGTGTCTAGAAGACAGTACACTTTGCATGTTAAAAATATAATTACTGGTGCGCTGTTAACAGACAGAATTGAGAATACGACAGGAAGTGCTAGTTGGGCTGCAGACAACAAAACATTTTTCTATACCTCTAAAAACGAAAATACCTTACGTTCAGAGGCAATATATAGGCATAAGTTAGGAGATGTCAGTGAAGATGTGAAGATTTATGAAGAGTTAGATGAAACTTTTAATGCATATGTTTTTAAAACCAAAAGCAAGAAATATATTGTCATTGGATCTTCTAGTACTTTAACAACGGAATACAGCATATTTCCAGCAGACCAGCCAGAAGCTACCCCCGTTGTTTTTAGCCCTCGAACGAGAGGTTTAGAATATGATTTAAACCATTATGGAGATCACTTTTATATATTGACCAATAAAGATGAAGCGATTAATTTTAAGGTCATGAAAGTTAATGAATCTAACACCCATATGTCTCATTGGGAGGATTTTATACCCCACAGACCTAAAGTGTTACTTGAAGACATTACTATTTTTAAAAACTATTATATACTCTCAGAGAGGCGTCACGGTTTAAGTTGTATACAGATTGTTCCATGGGATACTACTATACCACCTCACTACCTGCCTTTTGACAATGAAACCTACACTGCTTATGTAGGAACAAATCCAGATTTTGACTCAGAAATTTTACGTTTTGGATACAATAGCATGACTACACCTGCTAGTGTATATGATTATAATATGGCCACTAGGTCAAAGGAACTTTTAAAGCAACAAGAAGTTTTAGGAGGAAATTTTAAAGAGGATAATTATGCTTCTCAAAGGGTTTGGGCCACTGCTAAAGACGGTGTAAAGGTCCCTATTTCGTTGGTGTACCGCAAAGACACCCCTTTGGATGGAAGCAGTCCTTTGTTACAGTACGGATATGGATCTTATGGGCATACTTCTGACCCTTATTTCTCTACTGTGAGACTTAGTCTGTTGGACCGAGGCTTTGTGTATGCTATTGCGCATATTAGAGGTGGTGAATACTTGGGAAGACCTTGGTATGATGACGGTAAATTGCTTAGTAAGCGCAATACTTTTACAGATTTTATAGCCTGTTCTGAATTTTTAATTTCAGAAAAATTCACTGCTGCTAAGGGTTTGTTCGCCTATGGCGGATCTGCTGGCGGACTATTAATGGGTGCTGTGATGAATATGGCCCCACACTTATACAAAGGAATTATAGCAAGTGTACCATTTGTAGACGTTGTCACTACCATGCTAGACAGTAGTATTCCCCTGACTACAGGGGAGTATGACGAATGGGGTAATCCTAATGAAGAAAATTATTACAATTATATGATGTCTTATTCTCCATATGACAATGTTAAGCCACAAGACTATCCGAATACATTAGTTATCACAGGCTATCATGATTCACAAGTACAGTATTGGGAGCCAGCCAAATGGGTGGCAAAATTAAGGGATTTAAAAACCGACCATAATATATTGTTATTTAATACTAATATGGAGGCAGGACATTCAGGCGCTTCAGGTAGGTTTGAGGCATTGAAAGAAGTTGCCAAAGAATATGCCTTTATTTTAGATTTGGCTCAGAAAATCTAAGTTAAAAAAAAACATTAAATTTGCAGTGTATTTTTACTAGAATACCTGAATCAAAAACAGTTACATGCATAAAAAGATACATGCTCACAACAGTATCCTACCCCTTATAGGAAAAACACCGCTTGTACAACTTCAAAAAACCGTTAGTGGTTTTGATGGCGAATTTTACGCCAAATTAGAAGCTTTTAATCCCGGCCATTCTGCTAAAGATAGAATTGCATACCATATTATTACTATAGCAGAGGAAAAGGGTTTATTGAATCCAGGAGACACTATTATAGAAACTACCTCAGGAAATACAGGATTTAGCGTGGCTATGGTGAGTGCTATAAAAGGCTATAAATGTATTTTAGCAGTGAGTTCTAAATCTTCTCCAGATAAGATAGACATGTTAAGGGCTATGGGTGCTGAGGTTCATGTTTGCCCAGCCCACGTTAGCGCAGACGATCCAAGATCTTATTACGAGGTAGCAAAGACCATTCACAATAACACCCCAAATTCTATTTATATTAACCAGTATTTTAACAGCCTTAATACAGAGGCTCATTACCGCAGTACGGGTCCAGAAATATGGGAAGACACCAATGGGCAAATCACTCATTTGGTAGCTTGTAGCGGGACTGGGGGAACTATTTCTGGGACGGCTCAGTTTTTAAAAGAGCAGAATCCGGCTATTAAAGTGATTGGAATAGATGCATACGGGTCTATTTTAAAAGGCTATCATGAGACTGGTGAAATTAATCCAGAAGACATTTTCCCTTATAGGATAGAAGGCTTAGGGAAAAACCTAATCCCCACAGCCACTGATTTTAATGCCATTGATTATTTTATAAAAGTGACCGATCATGAAAGTGCCCACACAGCAAGGGAAATTTCTAAAACGGAAGGTATTTTCGCAGGATACACCTCTGGTGCAGCCCTTCAAGGTGTTAAACAACTTCAAGCTTCCGGTACCTTTGATAAAAATGCTAAGGTTGTTGTGATATTTCCTGATCACGGATCAAAATATATGAGTAAAATTTACTCTGACGAGTGGATGTCTGCACAAGGCTTCCTAGAGGAGCCACATGTATTGAAAGAACAAAAGACCAAACTGCAGTCCCCTTAAACCATAATTAAATTTAATTAAGTACAGACACAGGCGCTAAATAATTGGGCTGTCTTGTGAAAAATTAATTACTTTTGTAGCTAGAAAAAAACACGCATGAGAGATCTTTTCGAAAGAATTAAAGAAAATAAAGGCCCATTAGGAAAATGGGCTTCACAGGCAGAAGGTTATTTTGTATTTCCTAAGCTAGAGGGACCTATTTCCAATAGAATGTCTTTCAGAGGAAAAGAAGTCATTACCTGGAGTATCAATGATTATTTGGGTTTGGCTAATTTACCAGAGATTAAAGCAGTAGATGGTGCTGCAGCGCTAGAACATGGTGCTGCTTATCCTATGGGGGCTAGAATGATGAGTGGTCACACTGACTTTCACGAGCAATTACAAAATGAATTGGCTGAATTTGTAGAAAAAGAAGCCACTTATCTTTTAAATTTCGGATATCAGGGTATTATGTCTACTATAGACGCCTTGGTTTCCAAGGACGACATTATTGTGTATGATGTAGACGCTCACGCTTGTATCATAGATGGGGTTCGCTTGCACATGGGTAAAAGATTTACTTTCAAGCACAACGATATTGAGAGTTTAGAAAAGAATTTAGAGCGTGCTACAAAGATGGCAGAACAAACTGGTGGAGGAATCTTAGTGATTTCAGAAGGTGTGTTTGGTATGAGGGGAGAGCAAGGAAAGCTAAAAGAAATTGTAGCCCTTAAACAAAAATTCAACTTTAGATTATTAGTAGACGACGCCCACGGTTTTGGTACCCTAGGAAAGACAGGTGCTGGAGCAGGTGAAGAACAAGGCATACAGGCAGACATAGATGTTTATTTCGCTACTTTCGCGAAATCTATGGCAGGTATTGGTGCATTTATTGCTGCAGACAAAGAAATTATTGACTATTTGAAATATAACTTGCGTTCGCAAATGTTCGCGAAGTCGCTTCCAATGATTTACGTTAAAGGCGCTTTGAAGCGTTTAGATATGCTTAGAACCCAACCAGAGCTCAAGGAAAATTTATGGCGTAACGTAAATGCGTTGCAATCGGGTCTAAAAGCACAAGGCTTTGACATAGGTACTACCACTAGTTGTGTTACCCCTGTGTATTTGAATGGAAGTATACCAGAGGCTATGGCCTTGGTAAAAGACCTTAGAGAAAACCATGGTATTTTCTGTTCTATAGTAGTATATCCTGTAATACCTAAAGGTTTAATTCTTTTAAGATTAATTCCAACTGCAACCCATACACAAGAAGATATAGACCTTACATTAACCGCTTTCTCCTCAATAAGAGAGCGTTTAGAGAATGGAACGTATAAAAGACTTTCTGCAGCAGTGAGTGCTGCAATGGGAGAGTAATTATTTATATATTAGGAAGTGATTTTTCTAAAAAAAAAGCCTGATAGGAAAACTATCAGGCTTTTTTTATAATATTTTTTTATAGGTTCTCCTGCGTTTGTGCACTTTTGGATCAAAAGCACTCCATAAATTCTTTATGGCTATATTTTCCTCTAGTTCAGGGGTTCTAATACATTTCTCAATGCCCTTTTTGTTACAGGCATTCCAACATTCATGGAACAAGATGGCTGTAAGTCCTTTGTTTTGATATTTTGGGTGGACCCCAATAAGGTAAAAAATAATGTCTTTAGATTTTCTTCTCGCTTGTAGTAAGTGAAATAATCCAAAGGGAAACAAACGTCCATTTGCTTTTTGCAAGGCTTTTGAAAAGGAAGGCATTAGAATCGCAAAGGCCACCAAGTTATCTTGCTCATCTAAAACAAATTTTATGAATTCAGGATTAATAAAAGACAGGTATCTCTTTGTAAAAAAATCTTTTTGCACCTCTGTTATAGGTACAAAAGAGGATAAATTTGCATAGCTCTCATTGAATAAATCAAACATTTTATTTGCGTAAGGTAAAATGTCCTTGGTCTTAGTGAAATTGAGTGCTTTAAGTTTATAACGCCTTTTGATTAGTTCCTGCGCTTTATTAAAAAGACTTGGGTCTATATTGCTAAATGGAAAGATATTTTCCATGTATTCTTTTTCCTTGACAAATCCTAAAGATTCAAAATGTACTGCGTAATAGGGGTGGTTATACCATGTAATCATAGTCCCTATGTGATCAAAGCCTTCAATAAGGCAACCTACCTTGTCTAAGTTAGAAAAACCTACTGGACCCTCCATGTAAGTTAATTCGTATTCACGACCAATCTCGGCTACTTTTTCGATGAGTGCTTTAGAGACCGCTTTATTGTCTATGAAATCCATCCAACCAAAGCGCATTTTCTTTATTTTTTGTTCTTTTACCTCAATCCAGTTGATCATTGCAGCCACCCTACCTACAATTTCACCATCCATATATGCCAAGAAAAAACGTGCTTGAGCAGTTTTAAAAACAGGATTAATTGATGGGTCAAAAACCTCCATTTCATCTTTAATAATAGGGGGTACCCAATAAGGA
>Ga0115546_1001376_pt1 | contig 15129 bp, 16 predicted proteins | sample COGITO_mtgs_1004_FD_87186 | JGI IMG/M metagenome (GOLD analysis project Ga0115546, IMG submission 87186) | Pelagic marine microbial communities from North Sea - COGITO_mtgs_100413 | ecosystem: Environmental > Aquatic > Marine > Epipelagic | place: Germany:Helgoland, sampling site Kabeltonne...
CAAACACTTTGGCTTTTAAGGCCTCATCAAGATGCAGCAGCGTGTCGCGATCTGATGACGATACAGTTTTTGATGGTATGCGCGCAATCTTAGCCACTATGGCTTCAATATCACCCACCCCAATGACTTTTTTACGTTTGCTTTGTGGCACTAAACGCTGTAGGGCGCCAGCTTCGTCAATAACATCAATGGCTTTGTCTGGTAAATACCGATCATTAATATATCGGCTGGCCAGCTCCGCTGCCGCAGATAAAGCTTTATCGGTGTAACGAATGGCATGATGCTCTTCAAATTTTGACTTTAAACCCTTAAGAATTTGGTAGGTTTCGTCTACTGAAGGCTCAGGCACATCAATCTTTTGGAAACGTCGCGCTAAAGCTCTGTCCTTCTCAAAAATACCTCGATATTCTTGATAGGTGGTGGAGCCAATACATTTAATATCACCAGACGCTAGCATTGGTTTTAAAAGGTTTGAAGCATCCATAACACCGCCAGAGGCCGCGCCTGCACCAATAATAGTGTGGATTTCATCGATAAATAATATAGCCCCTTCTTGTTTCTTCAATTCAGACAATAAAGACTTAAACCTTTTTTCAAAATCGCCTCGATACTTAGTGCCAGCTAATAAAGCGCCAAGATCAAGCGAATACACTGTGGAGCCGTGCATCACTTTCGGCACTTTCTCTTCCACTATCAATAATGCCAGGCCTTCAGCGATGGCAGTTTTGCCAACACCAGGCTCACCAACTAATAATGGATTATTTTTACGACGACGACATAAAATTTGTACGCAACGCTGCACTTCTTCTTCTCGCCCTATTAATGGGTCAATTCGTCCTGCAGTGGCTTGCACATTTAAATTAACAGCATAGGCTTCAAGTGGGCTTTTACCACTGCTAACCTCTCCGTCTTCATCCATAGCTTGAGATTCAGATTGATCATCACGTTGCTCGTCCGACATTTTGGTTATGCCATGGGCAATAAAATTCACCACATCGATACGCGCGACATTTTGCTTCTTTAAAAAATACACAGCTTGACTTTCTTGCTCACTAAAAATAGCCACTAACACATTTGCGCCAGTCACTTCTTTTTTGCCAGAGCTTTGCACATGAAATACTGCTCTTTGTAATACTCGTTGAAAACCAAGCGTTGGTTGAGTTTCTCGCTCTAAGTCATGAGCTGGGATGAGTGGCGTTGTCTCGTCGACAAAGCTGCGCAGATCTGTTCGTACACCGTCCAGCTGAGCACCACAGGCTTTGAGCACGTTAGCCGCTGACTCATTATCAATAAGTGCAAGCAGTAGATGCTCAACCGTCATGTATTCGTGGCGTTTACCTCTAGCTTCGCGAAAAGCGAGGTTTAAGGTCACTTCCAGTTCTTTACTTAACATAGTCAGCCCCATTGTAGTTAAATGATGTTACTCTTCTTGCGGTTCAGCACAACAAAATAGTGGATGTTGGTTCTCTTGCGCATAATCAAGTACTTGTGCTGCTTTCGTTTCTGCCACGTCTTTTGTAAATATGCCACAAATCGCGTGACCGTGATTGTGAACTTTCAACATTGTCTCTGTTGCTTTTTCACGAGAAAATCCAAAAAACTGCTGCAATGTATCCACCACGAAATCCATTGGTGTGAAATCATCATCGAGTATTAACACTCGATATAACGGTGGCGGTTTAACCGCAAGCTTCTCGCGATCAAGCACCAGTTCACCGCCACTGGCATGGCCATGATTTTCATCGAAGTCATCGCCGCATCGAATTTTAACGCTACTGGTCGAGTGCATTTGATAAAGATCTTGCTGAGCATGAATGCTTATTTTTAATTTATTATTGTTAAGTGTTTTCATGGTCGCACCTAACTCTATCGCTGGATGATCACGGCTCATACTTCTTATTCCTTCTCTTCATATTAGTTGAAAATTTAAAATTATACTCGCAGACCTGGTTAATTAAATTGAAGATACATCACTAGCTGCCGAATTTTCCGACAGCTGGTGATTTGAGTTGTTCGAATATTGCCTATATTACATAACTCTCTCATAAAAAAGCACTTTTTAACCAGTTGACCCTTGACTAATCCACCCGAATCACTCAAATTGTTTAGAGCATGTGAAGAGAACCGAGGATGTCTCTTCGCCTGTTGGAGGAGTGAAACCATTAGAGCAACGGATGCCATATCAAGTTGAAATCTAAGGTTATCACGTTGTTTTCAGCTAGTCATTACGACTAGATTTAACCCAGAGGGAAGGTTTATGGCTCAGGGGAAAGTTAAGTGGTTCAATAACGCCAAGGGATATGGCTTTATCAGGCCGGATACTGGTGGTGATGATTTGTTTGTACATTATTCATACATCGAAATGGAAGGCTACAAAAGCTTGAAAGCAGGCGAACCAGTCGAGTATGACATAAGAGAAGCCCCAAAAGGTCTTCACGCAATCAATGTTAAGTGTCTTGAAGAGCGCACAGGCGATGAAGAGTTCGTCGACTATACCGAACAGCGTGAAGCCTATGCTCGAGCAGCCGGGCACAATATAATCAAGCCAGCAGAACATGAGGTAACAAGCTAACCAGCTTCAGTGTTTATAGAAAAAAGGTGCGATATTCGCACCTTTTTTCTATTTAAATGACCGACGCTAACCACCGCCGCTCGACACAATTCAATGTTATGCCATTTTCTCAATAATAGCGTTGCCAAATTCAGAACATTTTAAGAGTTTTGCATCTGGCATTAGCCGCTCAAAGTCATAAGTCACTGTTTTAGACGCTATAGCACCCTCCACGCCCTTGATAATAAGGTCCGCCGCTTCTAACCAACCTAAATGACGTAACATCATCTCAGCAGATAATATAAGAGAGCCTGGGTTGACTTTATCTTGTCCTGCATACTTTGGCGCTGTACCATGAGTGGCTTCAAACATAGCAATACTGCCACCAAGATTTGCTCCTGGTGCTATACCGATACCGCCTACTTCTGCCGCCAAGGCATCAGAAATGTAATCGCCATTTAAATTTAATGTGGCAATAACAGAGTAGTCTTCTGGCCGCATTAAAATTTGCTGTAAGAATGCATCAGCAATCACGTCTTTGATGATAATCTCTTTGCCTGTTTTAGGATTTTTAAAACAATGCCAAGGGCCACCATCTAAAAGTTCTGCACCAAAGCGTTCACGAGCCAGCTCATAACCCCAGTCTTTAAAGGCGCCTTCAGTAAACTTCATGATATTCCCTTTGTGCACCAAAGTCACAGATGGTTTATCATTGTCAATCGCAAACTGAATGGCTTTTCGAACCAGCCGTTGAGTGCCTTCTTTTGAAACTGGTTTAATACCAATACCACAGCTTTCAGGGAAACGAATTTTAGTCACGCCCATTTCTTCACGTAAAAATTTAATAATTTTTTTCGCGTCGTCTGAATCAGCTTTCCATTCGATACCGGCGTAAATATCTTCAGAATTTTCACGAAAGATCACCATGTCAGTTTTTTCAGGACTGGTCACAGGGCTTGGCACGCCTTTAAACCAACGCACAGGTCTTTGGCAGACATATAAGTCAAGCTCTTGGCGCAAAGCCACATTTAAAGATCGAATGCCACCACCAACTGGAGTAGTGAGTGGCCCTTTAATTGACACTGAATATTCTCGTAATGCTTCCATAGTCTCCGGTGGTAGCCACTCGTCAGGGCCATATATTTTTGTAGCTTTTTCACCGCAATACACTTCCATCCAAACCACACCACGGGTATTACCGTAGGCTTTTTCTACAGCTGCATTCACTACTTTTTTCATAACAGGCGTAATGTCTGCGCCTATACCATCGCCTTCAATAAATGGAATAACCGGAAAATTCGGTACATTTATGGTGAGGTCACTATTAACCTGTACCTTTTCGCCATCGGCTGGCACGACTATTTTTTGGTAACCCATATTTATTCTCCATTTTACGCGTGGAACTACTTTCTATGTCCAGAAAACCTATTGAGTGTCTGAGCAAAACGCTGTGCGCTGCACAATTGCTCGTCAGTATATACGGTGTTGTCGGAATCGATCAAATCTAAAGAAATTGACGCTTCGTTGCTTTGATTTAACCCATACTTGCTCGACTAAATTAATATAAAAGGTTCACATATTATGAAGACAGTATTTATACAGGGCTTGGGGGGTTTAGGGCAAGGTTTTGCAGAATGTCTATTGCAAGCTGATCAATATGAGCACATTATATTGGCAGTACGAGATCAAACCAAAGTGCCTGAGCACCTTCAGCAGCACCAAAAAATAAGTGCTGTAGCTTGGGACTTAAACCAGCCTGCAGTAATTGATCAAGCGCTGGCGCAGATTAAAAATAAGGGCCTAGATCTGCAACTCATATTAAATTGTCAAGGTGTATTGAAGCAAGAGCAACCAAAAAGCGCACTGATCCAACCCCAAGCACTAAGTAATGTTGGGCCTGAACGACGCATTGAAAACTTAACAGCCGGCAATATGCTTTATAATTTTGAAGTCAACACTGTAGTGCCCATGCTCACAATACAAGCTCTATGGCCGCTGCTTCGAAAAGAGTCATTCGCATGGGTGGTGAATATTTCCGCCAAGGTAGGCAGTATTGGCGACAATGGATTAGGTGGTTGGTATAGTTATCGAAGCTCAAAGGCTGCACTTAATATGTTGACGAAAACTTTATCAGTTGAGCTACAACAACGTCATGTTAACGCTGGCGTATTGGCCATACATCCAGGCACTGTGCGTACCTCGCTTTCAGATCCGTTTATTCATAAGAAATCTGATCAAAGATTATCACCACAAGAATCTGCTACTGCTATCCTCAATGTTATCCAGTCTAAAACTATCGATGATTCTGGCAGTTTTTGGAGCTGGGATGGTACAGCGCTACCCTGGTAATTTAACGTGTTTATAAAAGGAACTTCTCATGTCTTCAACAGTAAAAGCCAGTGCAGTAAAAAAAATTCATGACTCAGTAGATCAAATTAAAATTTACGCTACTGAAGGGGATATTTATACAGTAAGTCTTGAGGTAAATGGCGATGACCTTACAGTTTGCAATGACGCTAATCAGCCCATGCTTTATAAAAGCTTAGCCCTTGCCAAGGCTGCATTTAAAAAGTGTACTTCAGCTAAAACTCAAGTTATCGTAGCCCAGCCGTATGATGAGATGATCGGGCATACACACGAAACCCCTCGCTAAAGTAAAAGCCATAGCCCAAAATAGCTGCCCGCTCATGATTTAACCAGTGTTAATAACTGCAGATAGATGCAAATGATACTGTTGTGCAGTTTAAAAAACTAAGGCATTTTAATGGTTTAATGGTGTACATCCTTGCTTCGGCTTTTGCAGCAACAATCAAGCACTTCTCTCAATGAATTCTCTCGCTATACTTAATTAATCCAGCATATACCCAAAACGCTCTGGGTATAGTATTCGTTGCTATGAGTTTTTTATGTTTGCAAATACTCGAATTACCACAGACAAGACCCAGTTCGGACTAACACTGATCAAACTCACAATTGTAATTGCTTTCGGAGCATTCATTGTCGGTTTTGCGGCAGCGGGTTATCAATCGATGATGCAACAGAAACGACTACTGCAAGGAGAATCCTTGCTAGTAGACCTACGACAACGACAACAGGCTTTTTTTAGTAAAAAACGAAGCTACACTATGGATTTAAATGCACTTGGATATAATCCCGCGACCGCAAGATCGCAAAGCGAAGTATTTTACACTGCCAGCGCTCAAGCTTGTGTAGATCAACAGATAGTTCACTGTGTGACTATTGTGGCGCAACCATTAAGAGACCAAGATCCAAAGCTTTCAATGTCGACAAAGTCAGACCAAATCTTAGTATTAGAGCTTGGTCTGTGACCTTGGGCGAAACAAAAGTATTCTGAGTTAGTGACGCTGCATCATGCGCATAATTCGATCTGAATTGTCTAAACCATCTTGCAAGTTCCGATTATTTTGCAAAGCATCAAGCTGCCACATTAGACTGTCTGCTAAACCATCCATGTCTTGATTAAAAAGCCACAACCGAACTAGCTGACGTGACCATTGCTCAAACGGTAACACCAGTGGCACAAGATTAGATTCGTTCCACACTCGAGATTGGGCCATCATCCCGCTCCAATTAATGACACCCACTGCAAATACTACAATTATTAAGCCACGTAAAAAGCCAAACACCGTGCCAAGCAATCGATCAAACAATTCTAAACCGCCAAACTTAATTAACATTGACACAGCGCGCATTACCAAGCCACCCACTATTAAACTTAGAGCAAACAGTATGGAATACGCTGCAATGTCTCGAATGACTGGCTGTTCAATGGTATCAATAAGCAGGCCAGCAAATTGCGGCGCAAATAATCTGGCAATGACAAAAGCTGTGAAAAAGTTGATCAAGGATAATATTTCACGACCAAACCCTCGAAGCAAGCTAATCCCAGCCGAGCCAGCTATTGTCAAGACGATGGCAAGATCTAACCAATTTAGAGCAAATGGTTCTTCCATGAATTTTTCCTTCTATTCGTCGGTAATGGAAGTCTTCTTCAAGACTGTGGATTAGTGTATGCTCAACACTGTGAAACAGGTCTGAACCTGAGTTTAGGCTATGCTTGACATAATTTCATTGTCCAGCCGCAGTGCATAAACTGACTAAGCCCATGGAGACTCTAAAATGCTGAACACCTTTATACATTTTTCTCAACCAATATTTCAGTTGCAACGCCCTCGACCTTGGCGTTCAATCTGTGTCACAGCATTGGCAAGCCTTGCCATGCTACAAGGCTGTGCGAATTTAGACACAGCAATGGCTACAAATGCTGCGCTGGAGGGTGTACAAGCTGTGACCCTGTCCGATGAGCAAATAAAATCTGTCAGTCGTCAAGCTGCAGAAAAAATGGACAGCACTAATACGGTTGCACCAGCGTCTAACGCTTATAGTCAACGGTTAAGACGCTTGGTTGCACCACACCAAACAGTGGATGGCGTGACGCTCAATTACGCAGTCTATTTAGCAGACAGTGTCAATGCTTTTGCCATGCCAGATGGTACAGTAAGAGTCTATTCTGGTCTAATGGATATTTTGTCTGATGAAGAATTACTCTTTGTCATTGGGCACGAAATCGGTCATGTTTTGCTTGAGCACAGTAAAAAATCCACACAACTGGCGATTGCGGCTTCAGCGATTCGCAAAGGTACTGCATCAGTTGGTGGCACTATAGGTCAAATTGCTCAGTCTGAATTGACAACGCTTGGACAAAATATTGTGCAAGCCCAGTTCTCGCAAAAAGAAGAAAAATCAGCAGATGATTATGGTTTGGAGTTTTTGCGAAAAAGTGGCTACACGCCGACGGCTGCGGTGTCAGCACTTCGCAAGCTTGGCACTGAAGGTGGCGGCTTACTCGCAAGCCATCCTAATCCACAAGATCGAGCAGATCGCTTAGCCGGCAAATTATAAATAGATTGAGTCATCACATGTTACCAACCCCCGTTTATCGTCGCCTCGGCGCTATTATCTATGATTTGCTGCTCCACGTGGCGCTGTGGATGATTGTCGCTGGAACGTATACAGCACTTGTTTTAAAAGGTCAGGTTTTAGCCGTAGAACATCGATGGTTGCTTCAAGTGACTTTATTTCCCTTACTTGTGTTGATCAGCTATAGCTTTATGTCTTACTTTTGCCTTCGCAATCAAAGCACCTTGGGTATGCAGGCCTGGAAGTTGAAAATGTTTAACCAGCAAGGCGGCCAACCAAGTTTGCGGCAAATTACCACTCGCTTTATTATTACTGCTGTCACATTTGGCTTGGGCTTTGTGTGGTGTTTGTTTGATCGTCAAAAACGCAGCTTGCAAGATATTATCAGCCCGACAAGAATTGCATATTGCCCATGATTGGACGTTCGTTATTATCACCTTGCCCGTCGCCACAAAGGGGCACTAAGCCAAGTACTGTGTATGCAACACGAGCCCTACGACAGCCGCAGTCGCCCATTTTTCATGGACAATACTGGGATGCTGGCCATTGCCATTTAGCACAACATCTCAAGCCACATACCCTTGCGACTTTGAAAAGTCATCTTGCGATTAAACTGCGTCAACAAGGCCAAGCTAACGATCCAGATAAATTACATCATCGCAATGCTCATCTTGATCAACATATTCCTGAACTTGCAGATATTTTGCTAGGCCATGATATTAATCAAGCACTTCAGGACTTATTGGGCGAGCCTGCAACCCTTGTGCGAAGTACTCTTATCGACAAGCCTTGTAATTCTACATGGCATGTAAAATGGCATCAAGATAAAAGCCCGCTTGGATTTTCAAACAATCATTTAGATGATCAATGCTTAGGTGATAAGCTGGTCGCAGTACGCATTCACCTGGATCGAAGCCACAAAGACAATGGTGGTTTACAAATCATTGAGGCCAGCCATCGGCATGGACTTTTCAACGCTGAGCAGCTGCAAAGTATCATTGAGCGCCCTGTGCGCTTCTTGGACCAAGCCGCTGGTGAAATTATGTTTATGCACCCGTACATAGTGCACGCATCAAGCCCTAATACTAGCCAAGGTTGCAGACGTATTATTCATTGTGAGTATATGGCAAGCAGCCTAGTGTAAAGCTGATGAGAGTAGATTAGTCTCGATCAGCAAGGGTAGGCAAATGGAGACTGTATTTAACCGAGATAACTCTGACCGTTAGAATAAACAAAATGGTCATCAGCGTTAGCAATGTAAGTGGTAGGTAGTCTCGTAAGGCAAAGTGTAAAACAGTTCCCGCAAAACAAGCTGTGGCATAAATTTCACGGCGAAATATAAGCGGAATTTCATTGCACAAAATATCTCGAATAACGCCGCCAAATACTGCAGAAATCACCCCCATGAGAATAGCCACTGGCGCGCTCAAAGACAGATCAAACGCTTTTTCGAAACCTAAAATACTAAACACCGCAAGCCCTGCTGCATCAAATACAAAGAGCGCTTTACGCCAAGCCATAAGTCGAGCGCGGTAAATGTAGGTCACCACACAAGCGCTAAGCACTAAATATAAATAGTCTATATTAAGCATCCAGCCCACAGGTTGCTGCCCTATCAAGATATCCCGTAAAGTGCCACCACCTAACGCTGTGACAAAAGCAATCACCAAAATACCAAATAAATCGAGCTTTTTATCAATGGCTGCAAGCGCACCACTGATTGCAAAGGCAAAAGTACCGATATAATCTAAACTTATAATCAACATGCAAGTACTCCATTGCCTGCTTCACCTTATGATGACTCAAGTATAGTTACATTAGGCAGAAACAAAAAATGCAGTACACTTAATTCAAAGAGACTTTTTGAAAACCGGGGTATTAATCCATGACACACACGTCCAAATTTTTTCTGCTGATGATCAGCATATGTATAGGCCTTTTGGGCTGCCAAAGCACTTATTATTCAGCAATGGAAAAAATCGGCTATGAAAAACGAGACTTACTCAACAGCCGAGTGAAGGATGCTAAGCAATCGCAAAAAGACGCACAACAAGAATTTGAATCTGCGTATGAGCAATTTGCAACACTTGTCAACTTTCAAGGCGGGGATTTAGAAAAAAAATATCAGCAACTCAAAAAAAGATACGATAACGCTAAGGAGAGCGCAGAGAACGTCACAGAAAAACGCCAAGCAGTAGAAACAGTTGGTCAAGCGCTTTTTAAAGAATGGCGCCAAGAAATAACGCTCTACACTAGCCCACAACTTAGGTCGCAAAGCACCGCTCAATTAAAAGACACTGAGCGTCAATTTGACCAATTAGTTGCCCAGCTAAAAAAATCTGAAGCTAAAATTGCACCGGTACTTAATCCTTTTAGAGATCGAGTGCTTTATCTAAAACACAATCTCAACGCCAAGGCTATTAGCGCAATGAAAAGTGATAATGTGCGCATACAACAAGATATTCGCAGCCTAATCAAAGATATGCAAGATGCAATCAATGAAGCTGATAGGTTTATTAGTACTATGAAAGACGCCTAATGCTGCACAGTCGCTGCCGCAGCGATTTTCCAGTGAACGAAATTAAATGTTAAGCAAAGCATGAATCGAGTTTTGAAATAGTGATTGTAACCGCTCAGCAGACACTGTAGCGCCTGGTTCTGGAGTCACGTCCGCCTCCATCGCTGATTTTATTTGGCGAAACTCCAGTGTCATTCCTTCAAAGTTTAAACTACCACCAGATTTTTCGCCCAAGCCTGCGCCCTCTACATCGGCCCACTCTCCGGCTAACACGGCTGGCGGAATCTCTAACGCACCATTGCGACTGGTATCAATAGCGTAACGCATGGTGTCGCCAAATTCCGAGTAAAGCTGCTGATGCATCCATTGCGCTAATTCTTCAGTTGGCCGATAATTTGACACATTGCCAACAAATCCATCAACACCAGCCGCTTGCAATTGATGATAAGCCTCAAGGTTTTGTGATAAATCTTCGCGCCACTTTGAATGGCTCGCATCTAACAAGATACTGGCGTTTGGGTTGTTATTTTTTAAAAAACGAATTGCGTCACTGATCATTGGATCGGTCAATTTCTCTTGATGCAGGCCGGTAATGTCCGGCTCAAAATACAATTCTGCATTTGCATCACCAACTGCCTCAGAGATACTTTGAATATAATCTTGGTAAGATTTGACGGGTTGGGCGCTACCACCATTACTATCGCCTAAACCATACACCACCACTGGTGCTATCTTTCCGGCGTCTTGCGCCGCTTGTACGTACTCTTTTAAGTCTTGACGCTGAACTGGATCATTCATAAAGCCTGAGCCTGCTGCCCAATACGCATGACCAAACCTTTGGCCATTCACCTCAAAAGCGCCTTTTCCTTGAGGTGACGTGCCTGTAAAAAGCGCAGATTCCTTGGTGTCGGCAAGGGTATTAATTTTTGGCTCAATTGGCACTACATGAGCCTTTTGCTGTGATACAGCTGGCGACAAATGATGGGGCCGGTGATGATGAGACTGGTGATGATGAGATGTATGTTGAAAAGACCCTGTATTGACGCTCATGTTGTGTCATCCTTTATTCATTTGAAGAGCAGGCTCCTACATCAGCTGCAATAATAGAATGCATGATCAGTTTTAGTCTGTTTATACTAAAAAAGTTATAAACCAAATAGTAGGTATGAATTATCACTGACGAAGTTACTGGGCATTTTGACTGGAGGTCCAACTTATAGTGCCAAACTACATCTTTCACACTAGCCACTCATAATCGAATGCTTTAAAAACCACCATCGTTTGACTCTTGGCTGTTAGATTGGTTAAATGAAATAGAAAAGCGGTGGCAGATCTTGCCATGGTTTATTCAAGCAATAGATTAAAACGCCAAAAAAGTAATGTGCACAAAAACGCAATACAATAGACATTGATCTAACAGACAAGGACATACAATATGAGCAAGCAAATATCACTGCAGGGCAAACGGATCGCAATTATGGCAACCAATGGTTTTGAACAATCAGAGCTCACATCGCCTCGCGATGCACTGCTTAAAGCTGGGGCAGATGTGCGAATAGTCAGTTTGGAGAAAGGTCAGATTCAAGGCTATAAGCATGATATACGGGGCGACAAGGTGGATGTTAACTTTACGTTGGACAAGGTGAATGTCAATGAATTTGATGCTTTAATATTGCCTGGCGGCGTCATCAACCCAGATACTTTGCGCACGCATAAAATCGCCGTGCACTTTATTCAAGGCTTTGATGAGCAGCAAAAATGCATTGCCGCAATTTGCCATGCGCCCCAGTTACTCATTGAAGCTGCAGTGGTCAAAGGACGGAATGTGACATCTTTTCATTCAATTCGCACAGATCTGGTCAACGCTGGTGCCAACTGGCAAGATCAAGCAGTGGTTATAGACGGCCATATGATAACCAGTCGAAATCCAAAAGACCTCGATGCCTTTAACCAAGCTATAATCACCATGGTGGCACAATCCAGCCAGGTCACAGCTTAAATTACAATATGACCTTGTAAATAGAGTTTGCTAAATCCAGAAACCAAGACTCTATCTGCAGTTAAACCACAGTACAAAACGCCGGTGCGCTCGGATGCCTGATAAGCAATCATAGCGGGCTTGCCCAGTACTCGTCCCCAGTAGGGCACCAAACCCGCGTGCACTGAGCCGGTCACCGGGTCCTCAATCCCACCATTAGACGGCCAAAAATAGCGAGACACAAAATCATAGCGGGTAGATAACGCAGTGACTGCCACGTCAAAAGGCGCAAGCTGGCGCAGCTGCTCTATGTCCACAACCATATCGAAAACTTGTTGTTCATTTGCCAAAACGACAATATAAGCAACAGGATTTCGCAGTACCGCTTGTGGCACAATAGACAAGCCCGCAAGCAACTGCACAGGTACTGTATCCACCGGTTTGGCTTCTTGCCGAGGTAGGTTCATTTGGATGCGGCCATCTTCAAGTCGAATAACACTTAAAAGACCAACTTCAGCAGTTTCATATTCAATCAGCCCATCGCAGCCATAAAAATGATACAGCACAAAAGACGCCGCAAGGGTTGCGTGACCACAAAAATGCACTTCTATAGTTGGTGAAAACCAACGAATATAAAATAAATTGTGGCTTATTTTTTTAATAAATGCAGTTTCAGACACGTTATTTTCGAAAGCAATATTTTGCATAACTTCGTTTGTCGGCCAATCTTCAACTGGCACTACAGCTGCTGGGTTACCTTTAAATAATTCATCGGTAAAGGTATCAACAATAAAAATATCGAGTTTCAAGCACACCACCTTATTCTTGATTTAGACCCAATTAAGTGCGTTTCATAAAAATACACCTAAGTTGGTGCAAATTCAACTTATATAGTTGCTGGCGCGTCATAGGCGAGCGCAGCCATTTCGCGCCAGTGACTCTATGCGCAGGTTGACTGACAACAGACGGAGTCGTATAGTGCCAGCGACTATTTCGAGTAGTGCCAGCGACTCTTTCGAACATTTTTTCTAAATAAAGGTACAAGATTATGAGCACATCAGGGCCGACAGCCTTACTGAGCGTATCAGATAAAACAAATATTATTGAATTTGCACAAGGGCTTATTGATAAGGGTTTTTCAATTTTAAGCTCTGGCGGCACTTTTAAATGCTTACAAGAGCAAAATATTGCTGCTACTGAAGTCAGTGAATACACTGGGTTTGAAGAAATCATGGGCGGTCGCGTTAAAACGTTACATCCAAAAATCCATGGTGGCATTCTTGGTCGTCGAGATCAAGACGAGCAAGTCATGGCTCAACAAGGCATTGCGACTATCGATCTGGTCTGTGTGAATTTATACCCTTTTCAAAACACTATTCAAAAACCGGACTGCACATTAGAAATGGCCGTCGAAAACATTGATATTGGCGGTCCCGCCATGATTCGTGCTGCTGCCAAAAATCATCAATGGGTCTGTGTGGTGGTAGAGCCTTGTGATTATACAATGATCCTTGACGCTATGGATAACCAAGGCAAGTTGCTGCTAACAACTCGACAAACTTTGGCGCAAAAAGCATTTGCTCATACAGCCAACTATGATCAGCATATTCAAGACTATCTAGCACAACAGCTGACAAACACGGCACACAAGCCTGTCAGTGATGCCGCTCACTTACCACAAAAACTCACGATCCAAGGTCAAAAAATTCAAGATTTACGCTATGGCGAAAACGCTCATCAAGCCGCTGCTTTTTATCAATGGCAAGGTTTGGCTCAACAAGGCACCCTAGCCCAAGCAAAATTAGTGCAAGGCAAACCGCTGTCGTACAATAATATTGCAGATTCAGACGCTGCCCTGGCTTGCGTGCGTGAACTTGGCGGTATTGCCTGTGTCATTGTTAAACATGCAAATCCATGTGGCGCAGCTATTGGTAGCTCGGCTTTAAATGCCTATAATAAGGCTTTCGCCACAGATCCCACTGCGGCTTTTGGTGGTATAATTGCGTTCAATACGCCCCTTGATATTGCCACGGCCCAAGCCATTGTCGAACAACAGTTTGTCGAAGTTATTATTGCGCCTGCTATTGCAGATGCCGCCTTGGCCTGTCTATCGCAAAAGGTGAATTTGCGAGTATTGATTACCAATGAACCCAACTATGAACCTAAATTAGAAGCATCTCGTTTAAACATTAAAAGTGTCAGTGGCGGGCTGTTAGTACAACAAGAAGACCTGCCACTCATCGCGCCGAGCGTGGCGGATTTTAAAGTCGTCAGTCAACGACAACCAACCACTGCTGAACAAGCTGACCTGCATTTTGCCTGGTCACTGGTAAAATATGTCAAATCTAATGCTATTGTGTTTGCCAAAGAGCAAAGCAGTACAGGGATTGGCGCTGGTCAAATGAGCCGAGTGTTTGCAGCACAAATCGCCACACAAAAAGCCGCTTTAGAAAATTTGAGTTTACAAGGCACGGTAGTCGCCTCTGATGCTTTTTTTCCGTTTCGAGACGGGGTTGATATAGTTGTTGCAGCAGGTGCGACTGCTATTATTCAACCAGGTGGTAGCGTGCGAGATCAAGAAGTCATAGCAGCAGCTGATGAAGCTGGTGTGGCCATGATCTTTACTCACACTCGTCACTTTCGTCATTAGAGAGTGTTAACTGAAAGCACCACTTAAAGCACCACTTAAGGATATGTTATGAATATACTCATTTTAGGCAACGGTGGTCGTGAGCATGCGCTTGCCTGGCGAGCGCTTCAATCAAGTGTTGCCACTCAAGTGTATGTGGCGCCTGGCAACGCAGGCACAGAACTTGAGCCAGGTCTAACAAATGTTGATATAAGCGCCACAGATATTGCAGGGCTTATTCAGTTCGCTAAAGATCACGACATAGGCCTTACCATTGTTGGGCCAGAAGCACCCTTGGTGCTGGGTATTGTTGATGAGTTTCAAAAAGCTCATTTAAAAATATTTGGCCCAAGTCAAGGTGCTGCCCAGTTGGAAGGTTCAAAAGCCTTCTCTAAAGACTTTTTTAAAAAGTATAAGATTCCCAGTGCCGACTACGCCGTGTTTAATGACGTTGCTCTTGCACTTGCATTTGTGGCCTCTCGTGAGTACCCACTTGTCATTAAAGCTGACGG
>Ga0115546_1001377_pt1 | contig 15128 bp, 8 predicted proteins | sample COGITO_mtgs_1004_FD_87186 | JGI IMG/M metagenome (GOLD analysis project Ga0115546, IMG submission 87186) | Pelagic marine microbial communities from North Sea - COGITO_mtgs_100413 | ecosystem: Environmental > Aquatic > Marine > Epipelagic | place: Germany:Helgoland, sampling site Kabeltonne...
AGGCGTTTATGTGATGGGAGCGTACCTAATAGAAGATAAAGTTTCTGGTCCTCAGTCTGGTCCAATAGGGGCAAGTGGCTACGTAGAGCACCATAATGTAATGAGAGGTTCACTTTCTGCAAATGCATGGGGCGAGGTAATCACAGAAAATGGATTGACTGCTGGGCAGAAATATGAGAAAACTTACAGCGTAACTATTCCCGAAGGATATAACAGCGCTAATTTCTCATATGGTGTAATCATCTGGAAAAAAATTATTACGATTCACAATTTTGTGAACGCATACAGTTCCAATTAAATTAAAAAAAAGACAATAACTAAAAAAGGGTTCGTGTGCTACACGAACCCTTTTTTAGTTATACAATTAATTGTTTAGTCTTCTAGTTCCATGATGGCTTCAAGTAAGGCATCACATTCCGTGGTAATTGACTTTATACTTGCTGTAGAAGCTGCATACTCTTTACTCAATGACTCAAAGTCTTCTGGCGTTAAATTGGCAGCCTCTGCTAACTTGGCTTCAAGGGAAGCCCCATGAGATTTAGCATTCTTTAATTGCTCTTCTTTGCCATCAAGCTGTTTCTGTAACTTTTTGACCTGTTCTATTTTTTCGTCTTTTTGTTTCCAGGTGTTTTTACTATCAACGCTATTTTCAGAAGAGCTTACGCTTGTTTTTTTGCGCACTTCTACTTTGGGTGGATTCAGTTTATCTTGCTCGAGCTTGTAATTATACTCATGGTATGTGCCCGGATATTCTTTAACCTCTTCATCTTCTATCCACCAAACTTTATTCGCTAATTTCTCTATGAAATATCTATTGTGCGATACAAATATAAGCGTTCCCTCATAGCGCTTTAAGGCTTCGATGATAATCTCTATACTATCAATGTCCAGGTGATTTGTAGGCTCATCCAGTAATAAGAAGTTAGCTTCGCTAACGAGTGTTTTAGCTAAGGAAACTCGGGCTTTTTCACCACCGCTTAGCACTTTTATTTTCTTAAAAACATCATCTCCTGCAAATAAGAAACAACCCAGCATGCTACGCAATTCCATGTCCGTTTTATGTGGGGCATCGTATTGTAATTCTTCAAGAATCTCGTACTCCATGTGCAAGCTTTCTAGCTGATGCTGCGCATAAAATGAAGGAACAACATTATGCCCTTGCTTACGCTCTCCTGTAAAAGGAAGCTCATCTGCTATAATGCTAAGAAAAGTAGATTTACCAGTACCATTAGCCCCAATTAGCGCAATTTTATCACCACGTACTATTTCGCGATTTACATCATCAAAAAGAATATTGTTGTTAAATCCTTGCGTAATGTTATTGAGCTCCATGACAACCTTGCCGCTCTGTTTGCCTACTTTAAAGTCTATTTTAAGGTTAGATTTATCTTCTTGAATAACCTCTATTTTTTCGATTTTTTCGACCATTTTTACCCTAGACTGTACCGCTTTTGCTTTACTCGCTTTTGCTTTAAATCTATTGATGAATTTTTCTTGCTCCTTAATATACTGCTCTTGGTTGGCTGCTTGTCTTCCTATTAGGTCATCTCGCTCCACTTTGGCTTGAAGATAAAAGTCATAGTTTCCGTCCCATAAGTAAAGTTTATTGTTACTTAATTCGGCGGTTTTATTGATCATTTTATTCAAAAACTCTCTATCGTGTGATACAATAATCACACTGCCAGGATAGCCACTTAGGTAGTTTTCTAACCATTCAATACTGGGTAAGTCAAGGTGATTGGTAGGCTCATCCATGAGCATAATATCGGGCTCTTCCAACAGCATTTTGGCCAACACTACTCGCATACGCCATCCCCCCGAAAATTCCTGCATAGGACGACTAAGATCAGCGGTTTTAAATCCTAAACCTTCAAGAATCTCTGCCGTTTTATTATCCATGTTGTAGCCGTCGAGTGCATCAAATTCCTCTTGGTAATCGGCCATACGTTGTATGTTTTCGTCACTTGGGTCGGTCTCTAATAAGGTGTATAGTTTTTCTAACTCTAGACCCAAAAACATGGCTCTTTTAAATGCCCCTTTGGCGTGTTCTAAGATGGTTTGATTGCCATCTTCACTGATCATATCTTGAGATAGGTATCCTAGATTTACTCCACCGGCTTTATTGATAGACCCCTCACGTATATCGTATTTGCCCATTATGAGTTTGAGCAATGTAGATTTACCTGCACCGTTCTTACCAATCAGGCCGATACGCTCACGTGGTTTTATAAACCAGTCAATGTCTCTAAAAAGGTAATTACCGCCAAACTCAAAGGATACGTTTTGTAAATGAAGCACGTGTTAAATTAAATGGCTGCAAAGGTAGGCCTATTGCCACTCAAATAAATATTCAACCTAAAAAATATGCAGACAAGTAATAAATGGTGATAGAAACTGCCACTAAGATCACTATGCTAATGGTTCTATTTTTACGGTTTCTGTCTTTAATGTAGATAATAGCGCGTCTTCTGCCTTCTAAAAGTTGCTCCTTGCTAAGATTGCTAGTAGGATGTGCTTCTTGATTTCCGTTTCCTACATATTGTTCTTTTATCTTTTTAAAGCGATTAACTGAACGTTTTCGTAGGAGTCCATTCTCTTTTAACGAATTGTTCATCGAACGTGAATGTCCACCAAAACTCATCTTACAAATATAAGAAGCCTAATTTTTAAACGGGTACTAAATACTTCCGTTGGTGTTATGGTTTATTCTAGACCTATCTTAACTCTAATCTTCTGTATCTAACTTGGTTAAGAAATTAGCCACAGAGCGAGGACTAGCAGTTCTTATTCTAAACTTACCGTTGGTCATTTTAGGCCCTTTTTCTTTAATGATTTCATTAAATTCTTTATCGGTACTGGCTACGGTTACACTACCTAAGTAGTAATCGATATAGAACCAATCATACTTGCTCACTTCAAAGTAAAGGGTGTAACGTGCAGTGCTTCGTCGTTTGGTAATGACTATTTTAGCATTAATGGTTTTATTTACTTGATTACCATTTATGGTGGCAATCTGTATAGGCTCAGTTGTAATAAACTGGCGTTTACTAGGTACATAAGCTATAGCCATTTTGCTAATAAAAATATTCCTGTCTAAATTCCCTTGGGGTTTTATTTCACCTGTACTTGCTGTGTTCTCAATAGCTTTATTTAGTTTTTTGTCATCTAAATACTCTGCCATTGCGTTATAAATAAACTCATCACTATTGTCGGCTACAGTATTAGCACTGCCGTTAGTGTTCATTACTTCAATTATTCTGGTGTAGCATTCTTCGGGCAGTTTTATATTAAGCGCCAGTATACTATTTAGTGTAAAGGTTGAATCTGCTTTTTTCTTAACTAAGTTGCCTGCCATCAAGCCACTGAAGTTGTCATCTACTTCTAGCCCAAAGTTTAGTTTACCTTCACTATAGACGTCTCCAGTGGCATCATTAAAGGATAAGAAACTCCCTCTTCTGCTTCCTTCAAAAAGTTTCATACTGTCTCCTACAATAAAACAATTTGAAGTCTCATCATAGTAAAAAACACCTGTGTCTGCAGTGATATCCATGTCAGCATAACTTCGTTTAAAGTTAAACATGGTAGGATAGATGTGGGTGCTATCATTGGCTAAACTAACCGCGGCATACATCTTACGCTGGTCTTCGTTTTTGATTTCTCGGGCGGGAATTATAATATTACTAGGATCAGGCCTTTGGTTGTACCTAAACCAAGCACTTGGCCATTCTGTCAAACTATGGAGCGGTTTAACATAGCCATTAAATACGATATCCTGGTTTATACTACTTAATTCAGTTAGACCTTTAAAACCTATTTTAGGGCTTACATTGAAACCTGAAGAGTCTGCCACCGTTCCAGTTGCGATTATAGAAGAATCGGTTTTGCTTACTACACGAATTTTATCAAAGTACAACACTTGATTGGTTCTGTGCTTGTCTTTGTATTTGTAACTTGCAGCGCCACTTAGCGCATATCTTCCAGCTATTTTAAGTTTTGCATCAAAAAGTTCATGGTTTTTATTGTCGCGAGACGCTAGCATTTTTGCTTTTTGCAAAGTTTGCATATCCGCATTTTCTCTTATTTCTATTTTTTCGTTATATGGAAAAACTCTACTGTCTGCCACGTCTATATGAGGTACATTTTCTGCATAAATAATACCTTTCTTCATGTCAAAAAGGGCTTTGGTACTCTCAAATCTCAAGCCTTGTTGAGCAGGGTCCTTGCTTATGAAAATAGATTTTTCTTTAGCTAGTTTAGGACCTTTATTGAGCTCAATAGTTTGTTTATTCATGTCCCACTTATATTCATCCATGGTGCTCGCATATGCATTGAAAGGGAAATCGGTTAATTTTCCTGTTTCGTTGGCTTTAAATTCACCCATTCTAGAGGTGAAATTAACATCAGAAGCAACATTATAGGAGGCAAAAGCTATTTTATCGCTTGATATTGCACCTATCTCTATTTGAGATATTTTAGCTTTCACTTCATTAGGTTTAAACTTCATGTCGGCAGAGGATAGTTTTGCTTGATCCCATTTTAAGACACCGTTTCCAGCTAATTGTGAACTTGTTTGTATTAAATTGCCTTGAAAATCTTGTTTGTCGCGTAGCACTTTTACAGTATGTCCGTTGGTGTTTATGAGCATACTGTCTTTTGCAGGAAGCCATTTGGTCATTACATTCATAGCATATACATTTGGGTAGCGTGAATTTTCATCTATACTATATGTATCAGCATTTGCCATGGTATAATCTGGCGCAAGCACAATATCTTGGGAGCTTATAGTTGCCCCTTGATATTCAATATTCCCTCTCGCTGTAAATCCTTCTTCGCTTAGTTTTATGGCTATGTCAGCACTACCTTTGCCTCCATACATGGGGTAGGTAGTCATTGATTTTTCGAAACCAAGTGAGTAATCATCCATAATTTTTGCTTCAAATCTAAAGTTAGGCAAAATGCCTCCAGCTATAAACTCACCGGGAAAACTTAACTCTGATGTCGTAAAATTATCCATATTTTCTATGGTGAATGGATCTACTTCAAATCGAAAGCGCTCCTTATCGTAAGCGCCGCCGTGTATGCTTTTTTTGTCATAGGCAATTAAGGCCCCTTTTTTACTGGTAAATCTGGGATATTCCGGAAAATTTTGAAGTCCAGATTTATTCGTTGATCTATCTATTTCCAGTGTTCCATTTATATCTCTCAATACAGATTTTACGGCAACAAGCACAGGTCTCCCTGTAAAATCTTCGGTGAAAATTACCATTGAATCTATCTTATTTGAGCTTATATCAAAGTCGTAATACTCAAATGAAAATTGGCTTGAATAAAAATCAAACTTACCTCCGGTTAATCTTCCACCAAAAGTCATATTTCGATTGTGTTTCAAAAAGACCATCTGTTCATGTGGAAAAGCGTATACGTTTTGGCTATCGCTGAATCGGAATGCTCCAACTCCTTCTAATACTAAATTATTACTGATAAGATCCAAGTAAGCATTAGGTCTAGCGGAAATAGTAGACGCGAATCTGATGACGTCGTAATCTGCTAGTTTCATATGGGAGAGTACGGCATGATCTAACTTTTTACGCACTTTGATGGTATCTGTATTGGGATTAAAGAAAATGTAACCATTGTCAGCCAAGTCTACAATTTGAGCTTTAAGGTAAACAGGTTGACTCTCCATCCATTGGGCGTATTCTGTAAAGGTAAATTCGCGCTTACGGTATCTAATTACAAAGTCGCGCATTTTATTAAGAGGATGATACTTAAGCATTCCTCGTGGTATTTTTTCGTAGCGAAATTCCTTATAGAAATCATTAGACTCAATAATGGCTTTGGCTTCTTCGCCAGTCATATCAAACTCAATTTTAGGCAGATCAAGTCTCCAAATCACTTGATCTACGTACATCTCTACTTGGTGGTCGGTATTGAAAAAGGGTGCCATTTCTAGCCCTTCTTTTCCTCTGGTTAGAACCAATACTTTTTTTTCTAGGTTCAAATTAAAGTTAAGCTTAGGGTGAAAAATAGTTCCACTGTCGCTGTAAATTACTACTTCACTTTCTTGAGCAGTTATTTTTCTTTCCTTAAGACTGAAGTACTCTGACTTGGCCGTTACTCTAATCTTATTTTTATACTTTATCGAAACCGTTGCTGGAGAAAGCGCAGATCCATTAGCGACAATTTCTGCTCCTTGCATGGAATAGCCTCCGGTAAAAACTACCGTCTTATCCAAGTAAGAACCTAGCTCTAGATCTTTTCTAAAAGAAGAGAATTGAGGAAATTTTGATTTTTGTAGTGCGTCGTCATCTACATTTTTTGCGCTAGATAATCGGTCTTTAAACGTACCATAGAGTCCAGTTGATAAAAAATCTTTATTGATAAAAAGTACGGAATCCACATTTAACTCTGCGCGATTAAACTGAACCACATAATTACTTATTATTTCCGCATATATATTATTAGGTCCAAATCCTACTCGTTCCCAAGTTACCTTGCCTTTTTTACCTTGCCATTCATCCGTGTCTAAGTAATAACTCCCAGATGTGTTGTATATCCTTAGCTTATCAGAGGCTGCTTGGCAAAACAAATCCACATTCTTAAAGGCTATTTGAACCCTGTTATTATCAAAATTAAATCGATAATTATCTGTGGAGGTATACCACATTTTAGATTCAGAAGCGTAAATAATATTTTCTTTAAATAAATTTTTAGAGGCGTTTAGAAGTGTGAGAAATGTTTTATTTCCATTTTTTATAGCTGGAATGAGTGCCTTAGACCAATTGATGTATTTTGCTGCGTCTATAGAGTCTTTTGCATAAAGCATCGTTTCGGTAAATAACAAGAACGTAGGTATGCGAAGCTCATTCATAAGCATTTGGTTGGCAACCTCCATAATGTTTCGTTGCTCGGGTAATACAAATTTTCCAGAATCCCACTTCGCAGTAAATTGCTTTAGAATTTCTTTTGATTCAATGGTGTTGTCTGATTTTATAAAATCAGTAAACTCGTTGATGAAAACTTCAGGCTTTTTGGAGAACGAACGTGGCTGTCCAACGGCTATAGCTGCAAAACACAGCAGGAGTAGGGTTACTAGGAATTGTTTTTTAGCCATTCGTCTATTTAAATTTAAACTGGGTTTGAAGCCAATTGTTTGCCATGTTTTGTTCAATAAGTATCAAATTATGCGCTTCAGCTGCATGCACCAGTTGGTCGAGATCCGTATCTATAAAACCACATAGTATTAGATGTCCATCCGAATGAAGTTTCTGCACAAATTCTGGTAAAAGCTTTAAGTTGATATTTTTAACAATATTACTCACTATGATGTCAAACTTTTCGCTCAGATGTGCAATGCTGTCTGCTTGCAGTATTTCAACGTTTGCTGCTGTGTTTAATTGTATATTCTCTCTGGTGTTATCTATACAATGTATATCATAATCTATGGCTAGTACGCGAGAAGCTTTTTTCTGTGATGCTAAAATGGCCAATAAACCACTTCCGCATCCCATATCCAGCACGGACTTGCCCTCGCAGTCCAATTTTTCAAGAGAAATAGCGCTTAATTGAGTAGTTTCATGATGCCCTGTTCCAAAAGCCATTTTTGGTAATATGATAATGTCATGCTTTACCTCTTTGGCGGGATGAAATGGTGCACGTGAGTGAATATGTTCTCCAATGTCTGCATCTTTAAAATTGTCTTCCCAAACTTGGTTCCAATTCTGATCTTTCTCTTCGCTTATCTGTTCCGCTTTTAGTCCAAATTGATTCAATATATCGCTTAGTATTAGTTCATTAAATTGATCTGAATTACAGTAGGCTATTAATTTTCCTTGTTCATACGAAGTGCCATCAAAACCATTTTCTTGAAGAATAAACGATATTGTTTCTTCTAAATCTTCGTCGCATTGTATATGTACTGCAGTGTAGCTCATGTGTATTTGCTACAATAATAATTTGTAAAAAAGTATAGATGAGCCTATATGCTTAATTTGTTGGTAAAGAGATTGTTTAATAGGAGTCGTTTTGTAGGGTTTAGTGCTTTTGAACCTTCATCTGTGTCTTATGAGTCAATCACTATATCAGGCATCTTAAAACGATTAGATATTGTTGTGCTAAGTTACTCTGGATATTTGCACTATATAATTAGTGGACAACCCTTAACTTGCTTTTAAGAATGATATTAGTTGAAAGGATAAATTTGTCATGTGAACATTAAACTGACAAGACCACTGGTTGTTTTTGATCTGGAAACAACGGGAGTACAGGTAGCCACTGATAGAATTGTAGAAATATACTGCATTAAAATACAACCGGATGGTAGTGAGGAGCACTTACATCAAGTACTGAATCCTACTGTGCCTATTCCCCCAGAAGTTTCTGCGATACATGGCATTTGGGATAAAGATGTAATAGATAAACCTACTTTTCAAGAATTCTCGAAAACGTTACAGGCGTTCTTGGGTGTCTGCGATTTTGGTGGATTTAATAGTAACAGGTTTGATTTTCCGCTATTGGCAGAAGAGTTTTACCGCGCAGGAGTAGCATTTGATACCAACAGAAAATTTATAGATGCGCAACGAATTTTTCACAGAATGGAGCCTCGTAATCTTACAGCAGCCTATAAAGTTTATTGCAATAAAGAACTAACCGATGCACACAGTGCTAAAGCAGATACCGTTGCCACATGGGAAATAATTAAAGCGCAAGTTGATTATTACCCTGAAATAATAGGCGACATCGATTTTTTAAATGAGTTTAGCGGTGAATCTGAGTTCTTTGATTTTGCACGCAGAATAAAGCGAGGCGAAAACGGAGAAGCCTACTTTAACTTTGGAAAGTATACAGGGCAAAAAGTAGTTGAGGTATTTAAAGAAAACCGCGGATATTATGATTGGATGATGAAAGGTGATTTTCCGGAAAATACCAAAAGCGTTATTACTAAACTGGCCTTGCTCAGTAAAAATCAATAAATCTAAATACAACGTCTTCAAAGCCTGCGGCATTAATGGCGTACAATTAATGCGAGGTCAACATGCCCGTTACCTGCTCACTCTTGCTTTTAGATTTAGATTGAATTACAATTTTTTAGCGCATAGCTAGTCACTATTTACCTTGGTAAAACTAACTTCGCACTTTATGCAACTAGCAGATCATCATAGCCTAGAAGATATTCGTTCCATTCTCCAGAGAGGTGAGCATGTCGAACTTTCTACCTCAGACAAACAAAAAATAGAAAAATGCCATACCTATTTATTGAATAAAGTAACCCAAGATGGTCCTCCTATTTACGGGGTGAATACAGGTTTTGGATCACTTTGCAATACGGAAATTGATAAGAACGACTTAACGCAATTACAAATTAATTTGTTGCGCTCTCATGCTTGTGGTGCAGGCGCTTTTGTGCCCAAAGATATAGTAAAACTTATGCTATTACTTAAAGCACAAAGTCTTAGTTATGGGCATAGTGGCGTTCAATTAGCCACGGTTGAGAAGTTGCTGGATTTTTATAATAAGGATATTATTCCTGTGGTATATGAGCTAGGGAGTTTGGGTGCTAGCGGCGATTTAGCGCCACTAAGTCATTTGGCGTTGCCGCTTATCGGTGAAGGAGAGATTTGGGATTATACGGCAAACCAACGAGTTAAAGCATCATCGACTAGCCTAACCTTAGGGCCTAAGGAAGGTCTTGCATTGATAAACGGCACGCAGTTTATGCAAGCATATGGGTTGCAATGCTTGTTTAAAGCAAAAGATATCTTGGACCGCGCCGATTTGCACGCAGCTATGTGTTTAGATGCCTATGACGGACGCAAAGAAGCTTTTTGGTCATTTAGTCACCAGATTAGACCTCATAAAGGACAATTGGCAACAGCAAAAGCAGTGCTCTCGCACTTGGAAGACAGTGAGATTCTTTCACAAGATAAAATTCATGTACAAGACCCATATAGTTTTAGATGTGTGCCACAAGTACATGGAGCAAGTAAGGATGCTTATGACCACGTTGCGGCTGTTTTTGAAACAGAAATAAACTCGGTTACAGATAATCCAAATGTGTTTCCTGACGAAGATTTGATACTAAGCGCAGGTAATTTTCACGGACAACCCTTGGCATTACAGTTAGATTATTTGGCTATTGCCATAGCAGAAATAGGTAGCATTGCCGAACGAAGAATTTATAGATTGCTAGAAGGAAAACGAGGTTTACCTGCTTTTCTTACGGCTAATCCAGGTTTAGAAAGTGGTCTAATGATTGCCCAATACACCGCTGCGAGTATTGTAAGTCAAAACAAACAATTTTGTACGCCCAGTAGTGTAGATACGATAGAAAGTAGCAACGGACAAGAAGACCATGTGAGCATGGGCGCCAATGCAGCAACTAAATGCTTGCGTGTAATAGAAAATGTGGAGCGCATACAAGCTATTGAGCTACTCACTGCTGCAAAAGCACTCGAATTTAGAAGGCCATTGAAATCTTCTCGAGTGATCGAAGATTTGCTAGCGAGCGTTAAAGCAATTGCAGATATAAGCGATGGAGATAAGATATGGGCAGACGAAGTAGAAAAAATACGTCTAAGTTTTAATGCGTAAAGAACTAGGAATAGCCATTGTGTAATGGCTATTCCTACTCCAATTCAACATAATTATTCTATAGTAGTTATAAAGGTTATCTCTACGTCCGTTTCGCCAATGTCACAATTGCCGTTTTTCTGATTGGGTTGGTGCATTAATCGTATGGTGAGGCTGGTGCTTTCTGCACCTTGCGTTTTAACAGTTGCTGCCAAACCTAGATTTAGGTTGTTTGCGTCTTTGTCAAGGATGGTGATCATTAAATCTCCAGGCGTGGTATAACAAATCAAATGATCGATAGCTTCCGCCACAATTTCGGCGGTAATATCTTCAACAGGCGATTTACTTTCATCTAAAAATCGAACGGCTAAACTATAACTAGTGTTGGCTGCAAGCACAATACTGTCTGTTATGCACTTGGTCTTTGCAGGCGTTAAACGTAAATGTTAAAGTTAATAGGGCGATAAGTGTTAAGGATAAGGATTTAAATTGTTTCATGTTTTGTTGTTTTAAAAGGTGTAATTAAGGATTAAAAAAATACTAATTCCAACGTCATCAGCATAATATCTGTATCTGTTCATATAGTCTCGGTAGGAAGTGTTTAAAATATTGTTAACTCCAATGCTAACATGCAATCGAGTGTCTTGGTATTGGCCACCTAATTCAGTGTTCAGTAGAGTATACGCAGCGGGACTGTCCGTAAAATCTTCGTTTGTCTCCATTCTATTTTGCTTGGCAGTATAACTAGAACTTACAGTCCAATAGGCATTTTTCAAGCTTAACCCATCGAAAGTGTATTTTAGTTTACCCGTGGTACGTTGAGCAGGTATGCCATATATAAACGTTTGATTTCGATGGTCTTTAACCAAAAGTAAGGCTCCATCTAGTTCAGTGGTCCAGTGCGTTGCTAGTTGGTATTTAATGGTAATGTCTGTGCCAACGTATGATGCATCGGTTTGGACGTAGTTAAAAACAGGAAAGGCTCCGCGAATACTCAGTTGCGTTTCTCCGGTTGGTTTTAAGTAGATGTAATTATTAAAATAGTGCAGGTAGGGCTCTACTTGAAAACGTAAGTTATTGTGATTGTAATTTAGAGCGGCATTAAGAGAGTATGTTCTTTCTTGCTTGAGTTGTAAATCTCCAAATTCTAAAGAAGCAGATCCGTGATGTAATCCATTGCTAAAGAGTTCATTAATGTCTGGACTTCTAAATCGGGTGGCGGCAGATAGATGAATTCTAACATCTTGATGTATTCTTCTCCAGCCACTTACGTTTGCCGATAGGCCACTAAACTCAAATTGGTTGGTCTTCAGTATATCTTTTTCGTAGTGGTAAGACGTGGTATGCTGAACGTCATAACGAAGCCCCGCTTCAACAAGATAGGCGTCTCGTTCGAGTGTGGCGATGGCAAATAAACCAGCTTTGTAGCGAAGATAGTTAGGTATAAAGTACCTTCCTTTAAACGTGTTTTGCTGCCATTCACCCATTGCGCCATATTGCCATCTAATGTCTTCAGAGTGATTATCTACGGATAGGTGCAGCTGTTGTGTCCATAAATTAAGATCTAATGCTGCATTTAAATCGCCATTGTGATTGTCAAACTCTTGCCGATGGTTGTTCTGGATGGTGTAGGTACTGGAAACGAGCCCGAGCTTATCTGACTTGTTTTCCCACTTTATTTTTCCGGTATAATGCTGTATAAGTTGGCTTGGCGCGAGTATCTTATAACTAAATGGTAGGTTTATTAATGGAGTGTCACTGGATAATGCTCGGTTTAAATCGGTGAGGTTGCCAATGTGAGAAGCTGCTAAAATGCCTAATCGCTGTACAAATGCAGATGAGGTAAATGAAAAATCACTGCTTCCTTTTTTAAGACGGCTGTAATAGGATCCGCTTAGTTGTTCAAAACCAGTGTTACTTAAATTATAGGTAGCGGCTCGTGCATCACCGTTTCGTTTTAAGTTAAACACCGCGCGTTGGCCTAGTCCACTTTTTGCGTAATACCGTTCTAGTTTTAAACCCATCAAACCACCTCTAGGGTTGGTCTCTCCTTTGGCAAGTAATGCTATTTCAGTATAACTGGTGTCTCTGAAACTTGGCGGTAATATGCGAATTACACCTCCCATAGCATCGCCACCAAAGCGCAAGGTTGACGCACCTTTTATAATTTCAATACTCCCAGCGCTTAACGGATCTATTTCAGGTGCGTGCTCACTGCCCCATTGTTGTCCTTCTTGCTTGCTCTCATCGTTTAATACAGATATGCGATTACTATGCATACCATTAATAATGGGCTTGGCAATAGTGCTACCCGTTCTCAAAAAAGTGACACCATTGGTGTTAATAAGCGCATCACTTAAACTTACGGCTGCAAGCTGTTCAAGCTTTTTAGTGCTAATAGTTTGTATGAGTCGAGCATCTGGCTCTCGAGAATTATGCGCATAGGTTATAATTTCTTCAAAAGCATGGAGATGGTGTGGCAGAAAGATGGTTATAAAAGTATCATTTACTAAAAAAAGACGTAAAGACAATGGGTGACATCCAATATGTATAATGTTAAGGGTATAGGAGCCTGCAGTAAGCTGTGTAACTGAAAAATTTCCGTTTGCATCAGCAATAAGCTTATGTGCCCCCAACGTCATAAACGCATTGGTCATAGGTTCTCGTGTAGCACTGTCAAGCACTATCCCAGAAAGTTTAATTTGCGATAGCGCAAATTGGCTAACGCTACACAGCATTAGCACAGCGAATATTTTTCGCATATTTTTTAATTAATTAATTTGGTGAAACTGTGGTAAAAAGACGAAACGAAGATGTCGTTTATGCCAAAGGTGGAGCTCTGCTGGCTCTATGAAGCACAATAATTGAAGATACTGCCTCGCTTAAAAGTGAATTAATTTCAATATTCCAATCTGCATATGAAATAGCATCACACGAAGGGATAACCATTGCAGGATAAAATACCACGTCACAAAGTGCACAATGATGATGTCCAGATTCTTCACAGAAATGCGCGCTTCCTTCATCACAATGAATTTGTTCTTGTTGCAAATTATGCAGTATAGAGGTGCTACCTGCAAAAGCAAAAATCACTATTAGTACTATGGAAACGAACTGTTTCAATGGATGCAAATATAGAAGTTCAAGTTAGAACATTGTCGACGGTCGTCAATTCGTATTGGGTGTTAGTCTGCAGAAACGCATTGCGCTAAAAATATGTTGTTTGTAGTCTAAACGCTTTACAGAACAATAATTAGGTGGGACTGTCTATGGTTTTTGCACTATCAATTTTACATATTCTGTGTTTGAGGCACTTTTTACTTTTACATAATACGTGCCGTTTACAAGCTCAGAGATATTGATTTTATTACCGGATAATCCCTTACCTTGCAGCATAAGCTGACCTAATTGGTTCATAATTTCGTATTCAAAAGGTTCTTGCTGGTTATGGATGTTGATGGCATATTGGGCTGGGTTAGGAACGATAGTGGCTTCTGTCAGATGAAGGTCTTGAAGACGTGCAGTGCTGGGATAGTTAAGACAAGCAGAGGTGTCTTTACAATCGTTTTCTGTCACTTCCACAGCATAGTTTCCTGATTTAGACGGTTTATACGTTGTAAATGTAGCAGAAGGAATAGAAGCATAAGCATTATTGCAATCCAACCATTGATAACTTAAATTAGTGAGGTCTACTTCCATGTTATCTCCATTTTTGGAGACTATAGGTTCGTTTTTGGTTATTGTAGAATTAAGGGTTATGGTGCTATCGCACCCCATAGAGTTGGTTAATACTTCTGTGTAAATTCCAGATGCTTGGATATAGGTTCCAGAAGAGGTAGTAAATGCATTGCACTCATCATATTTAACGAAAGACTGATTACTATAGTTTATGGTGAGGTCATACTGAACAATACTGTCACACATTACTTGATTGGTTAGTTTTTCTTTGAAGAAACCAGACTTTAGCCATGTGTTTGCCCCTGTGAAGGAAATAAAGCTATCACAAGCAGTTTCTTTGAATGTAACGGTGTCTGGTTTTAGAATGGTGAGATAGATGGTAATTGTACTGTCGCAACCGTTCTCATTGCTCAAGGTATCATTATAAGTGCCAGACATGGTGTAAATAAATCCTTTTGGGCTGGTATATTGTGAACATGCAGAATCAAAAAGTACTGAATTAGTGATAGGATAAATAACCAAATTAGTAGTGATTATACTGTCGCAATTTGCCGCTGAGATTAAGGTGTCGGTATAGCTGCCACTGGCGGTATACGTTTTACCTGTTGGAGATATATACTGTATACAAGCTGATTCATCAGCAGAGATTCTTTTGGTTTGTGTAATCACTAAATTAGTTTGTACCGTGCTATCGCATCCAGCTTGATTGGTATATTTTTCAGTAAAAATTTCGTTGGCTGTTTTCAGCTGTCCTTTTGGGGTTCTAAAACTATCACATGCTGTTATAGTTTGGTAAATAAATGAGTTTTGTTTTACTGTAACATTATATTTTAATAGGGAGTCGCAGCCATTAGAAGAGGTGTATATATCGGTTATAGAAC
>Ga0115546_1001388_pt1 | contig 15052 bp, 16 predicted proteins | sample COGITO_mtgs_1004_FD_87186 | JGI IMG/M metagenome (GOLD analysis project Ga0115546, IMG submission 87186) | Pelagic marine microbial communities from North Sea - COGITO_mtgs_100413 | ecosystem: Environmental > Aquatic > Marine > Epipelagic | place: Germany:Helgoland, sampling site Kabeltonne...
CCCCCAGAGCCAATTAACTGGCTACTTTGAAGAAGACACCGAGCTGGCTGATGTAGATACGGTGATGGATGAAATTAAAGCGGCATATGCTGAAGAGCAGGAGCGCATCGAACGCATGAGCGACAGCGATAGTGACGAATAAAACTCCATTTTAAAAACCCCAGCTTAAAAATTCCAGTTTAAAAAGCCCATTGATCGGTGGCCACCAAGTCGGCTAAATCTGTTCTGCCCTGCCAACCCTTGACCTGCAGCTCCGGTTCGTCGTAGAAGTGCGATACATGGCCAATACAGAGATAGGCCACCACCTCAATGCGTTCAGGTATCTTAAGCAGGCTCTTTAACTTCTGCTTATCCATAATCGATACCCAACCCACACCAATATTTTCTGCCCGGGCCGCCAGCTGCAAATTTTGCACCGCACAGACGGTGCTGTAGATATCCATCTCCGGCTGATGGGTCTTGCCCAGCACCACCGAACCTCCGCGCTCGCGATCACAGGTAATACAGATATTGATCGGCGCATCCAAAATCCCAGCCAATTTAATCTGACGATAATCCTGCTGTCGCTTATCGGCAAACATCTCTGCTGCCTCGGCATTGGCTTGCTGATGCAAATCATGGATAGATTGCTTGATCTGCGGATCGCGCAGCAAAATAAAATTCCACGGCTGAGAAAAGCCTACAGAGGGAGCATGATGAGCAGCCTGTAATATGCGCTCCAGAGCATCATCGGCGACTGGGTCTGGTAAGAACTCACTGCGCACATCGCGGCGTCCATACAAAACCTTGTAGAAATTATCACGCTCTTGCTGGGTAATTATTGTATTCAAAGCAGTTCCTTTAGAGAACATCAACAGGCTTGATTGGATTCAACCCCAGGGTTTTTCGGGCCCGATCAAAGTAATCACAGAGCTGAGTCACGCCCTGCAATATGCGTGGACTATGACGACCAATCAAGTCCGGATTTATGGAGTGCAAACTGTTCGACTTAACCGCACTGACATCGTCCCATATCAGCCAATCATCCAACCATTCGGGACGCTCATCGGCCATACCAGTGGCAATAATCACATCCGGGTTACCGCGCACCACAGTCTCCACATTAATACGCGGCACCAGAGGTAAAGCCTCGGCAAAAATATTTACGCCACTACAGAGCTCAATACTGTCGGAGATAATATGGGTGCCATTTACAGTCATCATTGGCTCATGCCAAAGCTCAATAAAAACCTTCACCTGGGCTTTATTACTGTTGTCCACTTTCAGCGCTTGGTAGCGACTCAAATAGTTAGCTGCTACCTGCTCCGCTACTGGCATGGTGCCACTCAGAGTGCCTATCTTGTTTAGAGACCGCGCAATATCCGGCAGTCGCTTGGGCTCACTAACAAATACGTTCAACCCCAAACTCTGCAGACGCTCAGCTAACTCAGGCCCATTGCCCGAGTTCCACACCAGCACCAGATCAGGCTGCAGTGCCACCAAGGCTTCATAATTAATATTGTTGTAGGAGCCAATCACCGGAATCTCCAAAGCTGCCGGCGGATAATCACTGTAACTGACTACCCCCACCAACTTATCTCCGGCACCAGCAGCAAACACTATCTCGGTAAGATGAGGCGCCAGACTAACGATTCGACTGGCGGGCTGCTCTAGCTGTACCGGGCGGCCCAAATCATCTTTAACCATCACGTCACCGCGCAGACCGGCGCTAGAAAAGCTGAGAACAACCAAGACAGCGACTTTTAAGCGACTCATAAGGACCTCCATTGTTGAGTTTTAATTCGTTCAATAACAACCTGCTGCTGCCCCCCCGAGGGCAAGCCAAAACGCAGAGCAGCACCATCTTGAGTACCATCTTGAGTACCATCTTGAGAGCCACCCTGCAAACCCTCTCGGGCACTGCATAATAACCTCACTAACAGCCCACAGTGGCCGAGCTGCTGATAAAGCTTTTCGCAGCGCTGGCGATCGGCAAAGGCAGTAATAAAACAATCGGAACGCTGCCAATCAAAGGCCGGAAACAGTTCTTTAAGCTGCTGCTGCCAAGCAGTGGAATCCTCAACCAGCCGCTGGCGTTGACGCTGCTGCCAATGGCGATCCGCCAGTGCCTGCTGCCCAACCCAGCGGGCAATATGATTCACTGCCCAGGGAGAGAGCTGTGGCTCAAGGCGCTGAATAAATACCTCACTGGCAATCACAAAGCCCAAGCGAATACCGGCAAGACCAAAGAACTTACCCACCGAACGCAAAATAATTAGCTCAGCGGGGCAGGCCTGGCCTTCTAAGAGCCGACACAGGGAGTGCTCGTCACTGCTATCCATAAAGGCTTCATCGACTAGTAGCTTGCCATTATTGGTCTTCAGAACAGCCAAAAGATGCTGTAACTCTGCAAGCTTAAATAACTCAGTGCTGGGATTGTTCGGATTAATCACTACCGCATTATTGACGGTATTGGTCTCGACTAAATCCGCCAACTGTTGATAGCTGCTGTACCAATGCAACTGATGCCCGGCCAACTGCCAGCGATAACTGTGTTCGGCATAACCCCATACCGGCACGGCGACAGAGCCGGTCGTTAACAGCTGAGGAATCTGTTCTATCGCAAACTGAGAGCCCGAAATAGGTAATATCTCACTTAGCCTGCAACCATAATAATCGGCGGCCTGGGCGATCAAACCATCCTCCGCATCGGGCAGAGAGCGCCAGGCCTCTATTGGCGGTGCTGGCACCGGCCAGGCCTCTGGGCTAATCCCGGTAGAGAGGTCAATCCAATGTTCAGGGGCTATGGCAAATTCTTTACTGGCTCTATACAGAGCACCACCATGGGCTGGTTTTGGGGGCGCGGGTATAGGTGTTAGTACGGATGTCATAGCAACAGTCATAACATTGGCAACCCATAAAGCGCCAGGGCCAACACCACCCACAGCACTGAAGTGCGTTGCACCAGCGCTATAGCACGCTCAATGTCGGCGGCCTCGGCCACTGGCCCCATACCAAAAACCGGTCGCTGATGTTCTTCCCCATGATAAATTGCCGTACCGCCCATGCTGATTCCCAAGGCGCCTGCACCGGCAGCCATGACATAACCGGCATTGGGACTGTCGGTTAAACCACCCTGCTGTCGGGCGCACTTTAGGCCACTAGAAAAATTACCCACCAGACTATAAGTGAGTGCCGTTAAACGTGCGGGCAGCCAATTTAAGACATCATCTATTCGTGCCGCGGCCCAACCAAATCTACGATAGCGGTCAGTCTTATAGCCCCACATAGCATCCAATGTATTGGCCCCGCGATAGAGAATAGCACCTGGCGCGCCGAGTAAACAAAACCAAAACAGTGCGGCAAAAATTGCATCATTGCCATTCTCCAGCACCGATTCACAGGTTGCCGAAGCCACCTGCTGCTCGTTCAAATTAGCGGTATCGCGACTCACCATCATGGCAATTTGCTGTCGCGCCGCGGGCAGATCAGCGGCCAGCAGGGGCACTGCCACATTGCGCCCGTGCTCGGCGAGACTTTTTGGGCCCACCACAAAATAGAGCACTAGAGCGTTAACCACTAACAGCGCCAGTCCCGAGAGCTGGGAGACAACTAGGCTGATCGCCATAACCGGGATCAATACTATCAGCGCCCAGCAGATCAACCCGCGCAATTTGCCATGGGTGTTGCTACTGGGATTGGCGGCTTTCTCTAATCTAGAGGCAGTATTACCAAAGCCCACCAAGGGATGCCAGCGTTTGGCTTCACCGACAAAATGGTCGATCAGCAGACCCAGTAGCAGTGCCACAGCAGTCACAGGTTAGAACCCGTATAAATTGCCAATCCTAACAACAGACCCAACTCAAGAAACTCCACCAGAGCACCGGCACAGTCGCCGTTAAAGCCGCCCAACTTTTGGTAACTGGCGCGCTTCCACCAGAAATAGATCAGCACAGAAACCACAACAAACAGCAGGAGAATATCCAACTGCGCCGCCAAACTCAGCGCCGCCATCACAACCACAAACAACAAACTGATCAGTATGCGCTGGCGTGAAAGCCCCTCCACCAAAGCCGAACCCAAACCACTGGAACTGGCATAGTCGAGGCGCCAAAAGATATACGGCATAGCGCCGCGAGCCAACAGCGGAATCAACCCGATAATCGACCAATGGTCGGAGCCTAGTAGCACTTCCAGCGCCGCCCACTTCACTAAGAGAACAAGGACCAACACTACTACGGCTATGGGCCCCGAGCGCGGGTCTTTTAGAATTTGAAAGGTTTTCTCACGATCGCCAAAGCCACCGACCCAGGCATCGGCGCAGTCGGCGACGCCATCCAGATGCAGGGCACCAGTGAGCAGCACCCAAACCCCCAGCACCAACGCTGCGGACAGAGAAGTAGATGACAGCCCTGTCAAAGTCACACCTGAGAGCCAAACCAAGCCGCCCAAAATCAGACCAATGACCGGATACCAGGCGAGAGAATTCGCGTAATCTTTATTGTCAAAAAGCGTCCGCGTGGCCAGCGGGATACGGGTTAAGAACTGCATGGCGCAGGCCAGAGCGCGCCATTCCCGGCGAATAGCATTCACGTCTCAGAGCTCCCGGTATTGTGTGACACCAGCATGGGGAAATCCGCATAATCACTGTGATGAAAGACCTTGATGCGACTGAGGCAGGCAAAGGGCACTTCAAATTGATTCATCGCTGTGGCCGGCATGCCGAGAATTAAAGCCAGTAATATCCGTATAGTGCCACCGTGCTGAACAACCAGAACATGTTGATTGCGATGCTCAGTTAACAGGGTTTCCCAAGCGCCTTTAAGGCGCTCAGCGACCTCGGCAAAGGGTTCGCCATTATGAGGTGTCGACTGATTGGGATCTTTAAAATAACTGGCCACTAAATCCGGAGACTCTTTCCAGACATCCGCCATCAGCCGCCCCTCCCAATCGCCAAAATGGATTTCACGCCAGCTGGCATTCTCCGCTAGGGGAATCGCCAGACGCTCAGACTGCTCAGTGGCAAAACGCCTACAGCGCTGCAGCGGCGAGGTAATAATAGAATCCCAGCCAGCCATATCCTGCACCGAGTCGCGCATCTGCTGCCAGCCCTTATCCGTGAGTGCCACATCGCTGCCGCTACCACGGAATATCTCGCCGCCCTCGCACTCGCCATGACGTAAAAAATCGATACAGGTGAATTCTGCTTGAGCAGTGGCTTTAGTCATATCTTTTTAGCTTTCGCTAACACCGGCTTCGGCAAAGGTTGCCATCTGTGAATGGAGTAACAGAGACGACTGGATCAGTGACAATGCAACACCAGCACCACTGCCCTCACCCAGACGCATATCTAAATTGATCAATGGCTGTGCATCCATTGCATTCAATACCAGCGCATGAGCCGCTTCCGCCGAGCAGTGAGAAAACAATAACCAGTCAGCCACGCTTGGGCAAATTCTGCAGGCCAGCAAAGCCGCTGCAGTCGTAATATAACCGTCGATCAAACTGGGCACACCGCGTTGGGCATGGCCAATATAGGCCCCCACCAGAGCCGCAATCTCAAAGCCCCCGAGGCAGCGCAAGATTTCTTCGGGGCTGGTTTCGGCACGAGCATGCAGGCCTAAACCGCGCTGCACAGCCTGGCGTTTACGCTGCAGCCCAGCGTCGTCAACACCGGTGCCACGGCCGACAATATCATCCACATCTGTACCCAGCAGGGCACAGAAAATAGCAGCGGCCGAAGTGGTATTGCCTATGCCCATCTCACCGCCGATAAAACAATCTATAGGCAAATCTAGGCAGCTGTCACGGCCTGCCTCGAGGGCAGTTTCCATCTGCTGCTGAGTCATGGCTGCCGTCTGACAGAAATTCTCTGTGCTAGCAGCAATTTGAATATTGACTAACTTAGGCCTCTCACCAAGCGGCTCAACAGTGCCAAGATTAATCACCGCAAAATCAGCGCCATGCTGCCTGGCCAATACGGTAATCGCAGCACCACCGCCGACAAAGTTGTAAATCATCTGCGCCGTCACCGCCTGAGGGAACGCTGAAACACCCTCGGCAACTACACCATGGTCAGCGGCAAACACGCGAATAACCGGATGCTTAAGTTCCGGTGTCGGCGTTTTCTGGAAGCCGGCAAAATCTATGGCTAACTGTTCTAATCGACCCAGAGATCCCGGTGGCTTAGTTAGCTGTTGCTGACGTTCAAAAGCTAATTCACGACTTTGGGCACAGGGTGCCGCCGGAGGTATTCGCAACCAGCTGATCATCGGACTGGTCTCTTTAACTCTTGCGGCAGGCCCGCGATCACCATAGTCACACGGTCGCACAAAGTAGCCAGACGCTGATGTAAAAAACCGGCCTCATCGACAAATTGCCGAGTCAATTCACCCATGGGCACAATGCCCTGACCCACTTCATTGGTAACAAAAATAACCGCGCCGGGCAACTGCTCAACAGAATCTAACAGCGCCTGTTGCTGCTCAGGCCAACAGTTATGATGTAAGCAATTACTTAGCCAAAGAGTCAGGCAATCCACGAGAATGCAGTTATCGGCACGGGAATATTCAGACAATGTTTGCGCTAGATCTAAGGGCTCTTCCAGCAGCTGCCAATGGCCATCGCGGTCTGCTTGATGTTTTTTAATTCGCGCGCTCATCTCGCCGTCACCGGCGGTGGCAGTCGCCAGATAGATTTTACGTAGGCCAGAATCGGCAGCACGCTGCTCTGCCGTGCGGCTTTTGCCTGAGCGCGCCCCACCCAGTATCAGTTGCAACTGATTCGCCATATAAATTCTATCCTTTAATAATTAGCTGCTAATAGACGGAAATTTAAACCACTACCATCGGTGTGCCCTGCACCGGATGGGTAATCACTTCCGCATCCACCGAAAAGACTTTTTTGATCAGCTCCGGGGTCAGTAGCTCGGTCACTGTGCCCACTGCGGTGCAGTGCCCGCAGTTCATAAATACCATTTGATCAGCGCACTTAGCCGCCAGATTTAAGTCGTGCATCACCATCACCACGGTCACGCCACGAGCGGAGATCTGCTGCACTATATCAATCAGCATCAGCTGGTGGGCCAAATCAAATGCGGCAGAGGGTTCATCAAGCAGCAATATGCCGTCAGTCGGGGCACCTCCTTCTCCTTCTCCTTCTCCGTCGCCCTCGTATTCACAGTGATCCCAGATCTGTGCCAGTACTCGAGCCAGCTGCACACGCTGTTTCTCGCCGCCGGATAACTGCACAAAGGAGCGCTGAGCTAAATAGCTGGCGTCGACTTTGGCCAGAGCCGCGGTGATAATTTCAGCATCTCGCACTGTGCCCGTTGCATGAGGCGTTCGGCCCAGGGCCACAACTTCTTCGGAGGTAAAGGCAAATTCCAATGTGGAGCTCTGAGGCAACACCGCCATAAACTGAGCAATCTCAGCAGGCTTCCAGTCCTCTCGAGACTGGCGATTAATCTCTACCCGTCCCTGGCTGGCTTTATGCTCACCAGAGATCACTTTCAACAGACTGGTTTTACCTGCGCCATTAGGACCCATCAGCGCAGTCACTGAGCCTCGCGGACAGTCGATAGAAATATTATTTAATAGGGGCACCGCGGAAATTGTCAGGCCCACTGAATCGATTTTTAACATTAGGTTCGTCTCCGCTGCACCACCAACAACCAGAGGAAGAACGGCGCACCCAGCAGCGCAGTGACCACACCCACAGGCAGTTCAGCAGGCGCAATCACCACCCGTGCCAAGGCATCTGCAGCGACTAATAAAATAGCCCCAGCCAGTGCTGACAGAGGGAGTAGCGCGCGATGATCTGGACCCACTAACAGACGTATGACATGGGGAACCATAAGTCCAACAAAGGCAATCACACCGGCCACGGCCACCGAAATCGCCACACCCAATGCCGAGTAAATAATCAGCCGACGCTTGAGCCATTCCACATTAACTCCCAGATGACGGGCTTCGGACTCACCCAGCAACATGGCATTAAGAGCGCCGGCTTCACGGGGAATCAATACCGCTAAGAATGTCGCAGTAAGGGCGCAGAGCCCGACTCGATCCCAGGAAGCTCCCTGAAGATTGCCCATCTGCCAGAGGCTGATGCGGCGCAACATATCGTTGTCAGCCAAATAGCTTAGGGTATTGGTGGCGGCACCAGCCAGGGCACTAATGGCAATACCCGCCAGCAGCATGGTCGCCACCGAGGTACCCTGAGGCCCGGTGGCCAGACGAAAGATAATTACCGAGGTGATCATGGCACCGGCAAAGGCGCCTACCGAGATAGCCGATAAACCCAACAATAGGCCACCAGCCGTGAACATAGAGCCAAACACAATCACTATACTGGCACCCACAGAGGCGCCGGCAGAGACACCGATTAATGCCGGGTCGGCCAAGGGATTGCGGAACAGGCCCTGCAATAGAGCACCACAGGTGGCCAGCAGCGCGCCCACTAGCAGTGAGAGAATCACCCTTGGCAGGCGAATAATTTCAATAATCAGTTTTTCTTGGCTATTGCCACTGTCGTCACTCAGGGTGATGGAGAGAATATCCGCCAGTGAAATAAACACCGGACCGGTCATCAATCCCAGCAGAGATACCAACGGCAGTGCTATCAGCAACAGCAGCCCGCAGAGCCTCGGGGTTATCAGTCGGGTATTTAAGACTTTCACGCAGCGCACTCAATAGAGGTTAGTGAATCGGCAATCGAGGCCATAGTCAGCCGCGCTACCTGCTCGGCAAACTTGGTATGTTTGCCAGCAAAGCGAACTGCGGTTGTTCTCTGGCCGCTCACTACCAGAGTCGAGTCTGTGCCAGTACCCGTGGCTATGCCATCGGACACCGTACTTTGTATAGCCAGCTGCTGAAATACCGCCGCCTTGGCTTCGGTTGCGATCATGTGGGTTTCCACCATGGCCGCATCGGAGAGTGTCGCGCTGGTGATAATAGCCGTATTAATAGTACCCACTTCCCTGACCACCGCTTGATGCAAACCATAGTCCGCACTGTCACCGGCGCGCAGGGCATTGGCAATACCTGTGGTGGAAAGCACTACAATCTGCTCCCCTTCAATTTCAGTACTGTGGATACGTAGTGAGTTCATCGAGGCCGCCGTCATCATGCCGACAGTATCACCCTGCCAGCCTTTGTTGCGCGCATAGTTTTCCAAGGTGATCATGGGCTCTTCTACTTCTAAGGGGCAGTTCAGTGGCACTTTGTAATTTAACCAGTGACTAGCCCAGCAGAGGCCGCCATTAAACACTGCCGAGCTCAGTGCGCGGCGTGGTTCGGCAAAAGCCAGATGTATATAGTCGGCTGTTTTACTCAGAACAACGCCATCCAATAATCGCTGCGAGTGAATAGAGTCGAGGTAATTATTTAGGGCGCTGGTCGTCATTAGGCTTTTTGTTCTTCTTTCTGAGTCGCTGAAGGCTCTTTATCTTGAGACGCTGAAGGCTCTTTATCCTCAACCGCTGACGGCTTTTCACCTTGAGACGCTGATGGCTCTACCTGCAAAGCCGCCCAACCCTGAATGATTTTTTCCAAATGGTCTATACCGTCGGTCAGACAGGCGGGGCCCGGCTGCAAAATATCCGCCGATTTCACCTCGTAGAGCTGGTTGTGAATCACCGCAGGAATCGCATCCCAGCCGGTTCTCGCCACAACTTTTTCAGTGGCAAATTTACGTCCACACCAGGAGCCGATAATAATATCGGGAGCCTTGGCAATCACCCTATCCTGATCGCCAATAATGCGACTTTTGGCATCCGCATGAACGGATAACTCGGCAAAGCTATCGTCGCCACCGGCAATTTCAATTAATTCCGAGACCCAGCGAATACCGCTGATCAGCGGGTCGCCCCACTCCTCGAAGTAGACCTTGGGACGCCGTGGCAAACCGGCCGCAGTCTGCTGTATGGCATTCAGCCGAGCCTCGTACCGACCCAACAATTCTCGGGCTTTCTGCTCAGCCCCCACCATGCAACCAATCATTAACAGGGTTGAAAATATCTCTGCGACCGAGCGCTGATTACAGATATGCACAGTGACGCCTTCACGCACCAGGTCCGCTGCAATCTCGGCCTGCATATCGGAGAAGCCAATCACTAGGTCCGGTTCTAACTCGAGAATTTTATGAATCTTGGCAGAAGTAAAGGCCGACACCTTGGGTTTTTCTTTGCGCGCATGGGGTGGCCGCACGGTATAGCCGGAGATGCCGACGATGCGCCAGTCTTCACCCAGTAGGTAGAGCCACTCGGTGGTCTCTTCGGTCATGCAGACAATGCGCTCGGGCAGTTTCACCTGAGCTGTGTAATTAAGCATATTAGCAGCGGTCATTCCTTGATCTCCAAATGGTTTGATGACAATCGATGAACTAACGCAGCAACAGCTAAGTAGATCAATGGATCGGTCAAATAGGTAAGGTAGTAGCGAACCACCCGGGCGCTGTAATCCAACAGGCTCAGGTCGCTGAAGTTGCCAGAAAAAGCATAGAAGCTGCCATTGGATATCAAGAATGCCCCACTGATTGACAGCAGCGCCACTGCAAAGAGTTTAATGCCATCCTTTAGCCCCGTCAGAATATAGCGTTCAGCTGCCCATTTGGCACAGCGCCAGATAAGAAAATAACCGGCGAAAATAAACCCGTAAGCGGAGGTAAAACAGCCCTCACCGCCAACAATTAAAACCCAGTAATCACAGGCATAGGCGAGGCCAGCAAAAACCGCAAAAGAGAGATAACTGCGCAGATAAAAACCCACCAGAAAGAAAATCGCCAGTGAAGCGCTGGGCAGCACAGTGGCCCAGTCAAAATAATTACTGCGGGTAATGATCATTAAGATGGCTAAACCTGCAGCCAATAACAGTTGCCAATTTCTGCTCATAGGATTATTCACCAATCGCTTTTTTAAGGTCAAAATGCTCAGGAAATAACAGCGCACAGTCTAGATGCTCTTCCAACTCTGCCGCCAAACGATTGAGCTGGGTCTCACGAATTTCTCGCTGATCAACCACCTGAGTAGTTTCTAAGCCCGCCCAGGCCAAAAGTGCCGCAGAGGAATCCGGATGATCAAAGAGGCCATGGAGATAGGTGCCGAGCACCTGATTATCCGCAGAGATAGCGCCGTCAGTGCGGCCATCATCCAGTGTTGCTACTGGGCTGCTTAAAGCCTTGCCCGAAGAGGCGCCGCAGTGAATTTCGTAACCTTCGATATTGCCACCAGTCAGACTCAAAGTCCCCTGCACCTGACGCAACTGCTTGTGCTGTTCAAGATTCGTGGTCATATCCAAGAGCCCAAGACCCTCAGAGACACCGGCAATGTCCTCGACACCATGGAGATCCGACACCTGGGTGCCGAGCATCTGATAACCGCCACAGATGCCGATTATTTTGCCGCCGTAACGAAGGTGACGATTAATCGCTTCATCCCAACCATTGTCACGCAACCATTGCAGATCGCGACGGACGTTTTTACTGCCGGGCAAAATAATTAAATCTGCTGCCGGCTTGTCACCGTCGGGACCCACATAGTGGAGGTCGACCTGAGGGTGCAAACGCAGGGCATCAAAATCGGTGTGATTGCTGATACGCGGGAATACCGGCACCACCACTCTAAGCTGGGGCAGCTCTGTATCCAGTATCTGCTCTGCGGCAATGGCATCTTCGGCATCCAGATGCAGGCCCGGCAGATAGGGAATCACGCCGATCACCGGCTTGCCGGTGCGTTCTTCGAGCCAATCCAATCCAGACTCTAAAAGTGCTATATCACCGCGAAATTTATTGATTACAAAACCAATAACTCGCTGCTGCTCTGTTTCTGAGAGTAAATCTAAGGTGCCTACTAGGTGGGCAAACACGCCACCTTTATCGATGTCGGCAATAATAATCACCGGGCAGTCGGCCTTTTCGGCAAAGCCCATATTGGCAATATCATTGGCTCGCAGATTGATCTCAGCGGGGCTGCCAGCACCTTCGACTACAACGACCTGATACTGCTCTTCAAGGCGGCCATGGGACTGCATCACTGCATCCATCGCGACCTTTTTATAATCGTGGTATTTCACTGCATCCATATGGCTAATAGCATGGCCATGGATAATCACCTGAGCCCCTGTATCACTGGAGGGCTTGAGCAGGATTGGGTTCATATCGGTGTGGGGATTAAGAAAACAGGCCTGAGCCTGGAGTGCCTGAGCGCGGCCGATCTCACCGCCGTCCTCAGTGACTGCACTGTTTAAAGCCATATTTTGCGGTTTAAACGGCGCAACCTTAACACCGCGATTAGCCAACACACGGCACAGGCCCGCCACCAGAACGCTCTTTCCTGCATCTGATGTCGTGCCCTGAACCATTAACGTGCGGGCTGGGCTGTTCATCTTAGAAATCAACGCCTCTGCGGGCTTTAACACCGTCGTGATAGGCATGTTTAACATCTTTGATTTCAGACACCGTATCCGCCAACTCTCGAATCGCTGAACCGCCACCGCGACCAGTGACTACAACGCTCTGGTTTTTAGGTCGGTTGGCCAAGGCCTTGAGTACCATCTCTTCATCGAGGTATTTGTAGCTGAGCATATAAGTGAGCTCATCGAGGATCACTAGGTGGACGCTCTCATCTTTTAACATCGGCTCAACCACAGCCCAGGTTCTCTCGGCGGCAGCAATATCGCCACTGCGGTCCTGAGTGTTCCAGGTAAAACCGGTGCCCATTTGATAGAACTCGATCTCGGGGCATTTCTCTCGGACATAGAGTTCTTCGCCGGAGAGCTGCTGGCCCTTAATAAACTGTACAACGCCAACCTTGTAGCCGTAACCCAGCGCGCGCATCACCATGCCAAATGCCGAGCTGCTTTTACCCTTACCATCGCCAGTCAGGACAATCATCACACCGCGCTCTTCGTCCGACGCAGCAATTTTGGCATCGACCTTTTCTTTCTGATTTTGCATCTTGCGCTTGTGACTTTCGTCTTTTGTTTCCACTACTTTTTTATCTTCACTCATTGTTGGCGTGCCTCTCAAGTTGGGCTCAAAAATGGGCTCTTCACGTCAAGAAGAGCCTAACAGGGTTATTAGAAAGAAGGCGTGTAGGCGACAGTAAACATCACCTCTCTACCCACAGACCGGTAATTGCCCAGCCCGAAAGAAGAAGCTGTCACATATTCTTTGTCGGTTAGATTATCAACCTTCGCTTTCACCGCCCACTCATCACTAATGCGGTAGCTGGCACGGATGGCGCTAGTGGTATAACCGCCTAACTTAATCGTGTTAGCCGCATCATCAAAGCGACGACCTTCGCTGCGCAGGGTGAAACCAAGCGTTAGATCGTTAAAGCCATAGTCCGCATCAAAACTCATGGACTGCTCTGCACGACGGCGTAACAGCTTACCATTGGCTCTATTTTCAGGATCGATCACCGAGCCCGATAGCGACAGCGCCCAACCGGCGACTTCTGTATCCAGATTGAACTCAATACCGGTAATTTCTACTTCCGCAGTTTGGTCAGTTTGAAAACTTGAGTAGTTGTACTGAATCAGGTTTTGCAGCTGATTGTTAAATACTGCAACTGTGACCAGAGCATTACCTAAGCTAGCATTTAAACCGATCTCATAATTGGTCGACTCTTCAGGCGTAAAGCTGGGATCACCATAACCTGGGTAGTAGAGATCGTTAAAGGTAGGTGCTTTAAAGCCCTCACTCACTGAGCCGATTAATCGCAGGTTATCAGTCAGGTTCATACCCGCCAGAAATGAGGCTGTAGTGAAGTCACCAAACTGTTCGTTATCGTCGTAACGCAAACCAAAGTTGGTATCCACCGCACCAAGCTGAATCTGATACTGGGCAAATGCTGCCTTATTGTCTCTTGTGCCTTCATCGTAGGTGGTTGAACTGGTTACTTCGTCGCGCAGGTAGTCGAGGCCAAGGGTTAACGTGTGGTCATCACCTAGAAAGATATTATTAACCCAGGTTGCTTCGATTTTCTGAGTATTAAACTCACCGCCACTACCGGTCGTGCTCAGATCAATATTGTCCGCCGCCTCTTCCGCTTCATCGTTGGTGCGACCCATCTGAAAGCTACTGTGCCACTGTTCATTGATCTCAAAGTCCACCGCCGCAAAGAGCGAATCGACCTGCCCCACAGTGTAGATATTACAATCCACCGGGGAGCTGTTTGGCCAGCTGCCCACAGAGCAGCTATTGTCATATTCGGATTCAGTCTCATTCTGGTTATAGCTAAGTTTCAGAGTCGCACTATCACTGAGCTGATAGCGCAAGTTTAAGGCCAGAGAATTATTTCTAAAGGCATCGTCGTCGCCGTGAACGCCATCAGTTGATTCGGTATTATCAATGCCATCTGTATGCAGCACGTTAGCCGCTGCCGTAAAGTTGAAACGATCTCCATTTAAGCCCGCGACTGCTGTGGTCTCAGAGGTATTGTTGCTACCGAAGGAGCTCTCTATATTGAATACCGAAGGATCCGAGGTCTTACGGCTAATGATATTCACTACACCGCCAATCGCATCGGCACCGTAGAGATTTGATTTTGGCCCACGGATAATTTCAATGCGCTCAACCGTGGCCAGATTAATCGAGGCTAGGCTTGCGCCGCCGGAGGTAGCACTGCCAATACGCAGACCATCAATCAGAAACAGACTGTGATCAGTCTGATTACCGCGCAGAGACAAACCCGTCAAACTGCCGCGGCCTCCGTTGCGTATAAAAGAAGCACTGGGAACACGAGACATCAGGTCAAAGAGATCTGAGGCCTGATAGCGCTCAATATCAGCGCGCTGAAACAGCGTCACAGCGGACAGACTGTCGGAAATATTGCTGGGGATTCTCGTACCTGTGACAATAATGTTATCAACATCATCATTGGCCATAACATTAGCGGCAGGCAGGGACAGAGCAGCAATAGCTGCAGAGGTATAAATTAGTTTCATTATTAGGTTCTCTTACACTCACACCCGAGTGATTGGTTTTAATTTACGGGGGCGTGCGCGAAAACCGACAGAGACTGTCAATCAGCACAAGACCGCACCCCGCGGTTTGTCTGCGTTGCGATAGG